>NPIE01001821.1_pt1 | contig 20682 bp, 20 predicted proteins | sample 8637661 | NCBI WGS metagenome assembly NPIE01 (sample SAMN07420842, study PRJNA396082) | bioreactor metagenome | isolation source: sample BA12 brine-fed electro-methanogenic bioreactor BA | place: Japan: Kochi | collected 2016-12-09
CCCTCCAGCACAGTGACCAGCAGCAGGAGCCCCCGGCCGCCCGCAGGCGTCACGATCAACACCACGGGACTCGCCACCAGCCCCACGATGCTGAGGAAGAGCAGGCGCCGCTCGTCCACCCGGCGCAGCCGGGGCATGGCGAGGAAGAAAAAGAGCAACATCGTCACGGAGCGGGCGAAGGTGTAGTAAGCCAGCTCCTCGTCGGGGATGGCCAAGCGCTGCGTAATGTAGATGGAGAGGAAGGTATCGCGCACCACCCAGCCGATGCCGAGCAGCAGGAGCAGCGCCCCCGCGTAGAGCGTCTCCGGCGCCCGCAGTAACTGCCGAAGGATCGCCGGCGACTCCCGCAGCACGGCGAAGACGCTCTGATCCTGCGTCTCCCGTTGCCGCGCCTTGCCGCGCTCCGTCTCCTTCACCAGGGCGTTCATCGTCACGAACTTCGTCGTCATCATCACGAAGGCCAACACGTATAGGACGCGCATGGTGGGGATGAGGCCAAACCGGCCCACCAGCAGCCCGGCCAGCGGGGTGACGAAGGCCGCCAGCAGCCCCGCGATGTGTATCCAGGCGTAGACGTCGACCAGCAGTTCCGGGTCGGTGTCCTCCACCAAGATCAGTGTCCAGGAGTTCTGCGTCACGCGCAGAGAGCTGTTGATGATCGCCGCAATGAGAAAGTAGGTGAAGTTCTGGGCCACCGCCCAGATCAACGTGGGAATGGACCAGGAGATGATGTCGAAGATGAGGGTGGCGCGCTTGCGCCCCAGCTTGTCGGCGATGGCACCGCTGAGCAGCGTCCAGACGACCTGTAGGGCGAGACCGATGCTGATGATCAGCCCCACATCGCCGTCGGTGAGACCAAAGGCAAGCATGTAAACGGAGGCGTAGGGCGCGTAGAGATTGAAGGGGATGCCCCAGAGAGGCTCGGTATAGACGCAGCCCCGAACATTACCGCGCAGTTCGCGTAGGGTGGTGAACAGATTGGGATGGCTCACGAGGGACCTCCTATGCGATGAGACGAGCGTAGAGTTTCGACCGCCCCCGGGTGCCGACCTGGGCGATGAGATCCAGTTTGCGCAGGCAGTAGGCCATCTGCTGCGCCAGCCGTCGGGGACGCCCCAGCGCCTCCGCCAGCTCTGCCGTGGTGAAGGACGCAGGAAGGCCTGCCGGCAACAGCGCGGCGAGATCTGCCGGCTCGTCGAAACGATGGCGATCCATCACCTCCACCAGCCGTCGCTCCTCGACGACCCAGCCGCGCAGCCGCCAGGCCTCCGGCCCCACGTACCGTCGCACCTCCTCCTCCCGTATCAACAGCACCTCCAGGGAGAAGGTCGGCTCCACCAACAGCCGGGGGCAGCTGACCAGCTCCGCGAAGAGATCCTCCAGAGCGCCACGCCGGGGCGACTTCCGCCGCTGGGGCGCCTCGTCCGCTTCCCGAGGCAGCTTGAGCAACCACTTCTCGCTGGCGATGGGATAGACTAGCAAGATCCGATGATCGCGGACCAGGGCGCGGAGCTTGCGCTTGATCGCGGAGAAGTTGCCCGTCTGGATCTCGACGAGCAGCCCGTCGCGCACCACATCGATGATGTAACCGTCCAGGGGCACCTCCTGCCGGTCGCCGGGGCGCGTGTACCACGCCTTCAGCGCGGCATGGAGCGGTTGCTCGTTCAAACTTCCAATGTGAGGCGTATGCATGTGGGCGTCACCCTAACAGCGGCGAAAACGAGCTACCCCAGGTGAACGTGCAAACGTGCGCACGTGTGAACGTGGATGCGGTAAGTCGCCATTTGCCCCTCGCCATTCGCTATTCACCCTCCGCTATTCGCCCTTCCGGACCAGATACAGAAAGCGGGGCCACGCCCCCTCTGCAAACAGGTCTGCGTGACCCCAGCTGCACTCCAAAACGCTCATGGGCGGTACAGGACTTGAACCTGTGGCCTCCTCCGTGTAAGAGAGGCGCTCTGGCCGACTGAGCTAACCGCCCCCATCGCCCGCCATGATACCAGCAAACAGCGTTAAGTCAATTTGCCGCGTCCCTCCTCCCGCTCCCCGAGCGCCCGCTCCACCCCCCGCCGGTCCTTGAGGTAGGGACGCCTCGCCGAGGCGTCCGTTTCCCGGCTGTCCCCTAGCGCCCGTGACTATGAACCAAATTTTCCCCCTGCTGCCTCCGAGGGCGCCGCACCCTCCTCCCGCTCCCCGAGCGCCCGCTCCACCCGCCGCCGGCGCAGATGAATGGAGAGCGCCAGCAGCAAGGGCACGGCGATGAAAATCGCGTAAGCAATAGTCAGGTAACTAGGCATACTTCTTCCTCCCAAGAAATCTTCGAATCACAACGCCTTCCCAAAATTAGAATCTCAGGAGATCGAAAATTAAGTTCGTAGTAACCGCTTTAGCGGTTGTTAGACGGCGAAAGCCGTTACTACAAGCCTCAAAATCACATCTACTGAATCTTGAAGAAATGACTGCACGGCGGTATAATGTGAATAGAGACGAGCCAAAGGATGCTACCATGAATGATGAAAATGCCCTTACCCAAACCCTCCGCGAAGCCGGACCACGCTACGTGGTGGATGCGCAACAGCGCCCCGTTGGCTACTTATTGACGCCGGAGGAATACGCCGATTACCTTAATCTGCTTGAAGATCGGGCTGACAATCAAGATGCAGAACGATCAGAGCACTTGACCCGCGCAGTTCCACCCCGCAAGGGCATTCCCGGTCAGCAACTGTTGGCTCTTGCTGGCACCATCCCCGTCGCCGATTTGAACTTGATGCAGCAGGCTATCGAAGCCGACTGCGAAACTGTAGATACGCATGAGTGGTAATTGCCTGCTGGACACAAACATAGTGATAGGGCTTTTTGCCGCCGATCCTGCGATTATGCAGGGCTTACGCGAAGCCAACCGCGTCTTCATCCCCAATATTGTAATTGGCGAGCTCTATTATGGCGCCTTGTGCTCGACCCGCCCCCAAGAGAATACTGCACGCATTGAACAGCTGATTGCTGACGGTGTGATTCTCAATTGCGATGTGGGCACGGCGCGTTGTTATGGACAGATCAAGGGAGCGTTGCGTCGTCAAGGTCGCCCGCTGCCGGAAAACGATCTCTGGATTGCAGCGCTGGCCCGCCAGCACCAGTTGCTTCTGATCACTCGGGATGCGCATTTTACCCACATACCTGACTTACCGCAAGAAGCCTGGTAATGCATCGGCTATGGGCGCGCGGCCTATGCCCCATTAGCCATCCCTCATTACCGCCACGTTCCCACGTCCATACAACCGATCCCGCAACCGCTCCAGCTCCATCCGCTGCACCAACAGCCCGGCGTAGAGCAGCGTGAAGGCGCCCAACGCGACGAAGAGCGTGTGGCGCATGGGAGCCGCCAGCGCCATCTTGCCGCCCGCGATGATCTGGGGGTGGATAGTGCGCCACCAGCGAATGGCGAACCAGGAGAGGGGCACCGTCACAAAAGCGACGATGCCGTAGACGGCGGCAAAGCGCGCCGCCTGCTCCCGGCTCTCCACTGCGCCCCGCAACATACCGTAGGCCACGTAGAGCAGCCACTGTACCGCCGAGATGGTCAGCCTCGGCTCCCAGACCCAGTAGGTGCCCCAGACCGGCCTCGCCCACAGCATCCCCGTGAGCAGCGTCATGGTGATGAAGGCCAGCCCCACCTCCGCCGAGGAGAGCCCTACGATGTCCCAGCGCCGCTCGCCGGTCAGCAAATAGCCGATCCCGGCAGCGAAAGTGACGAAGAAGGCGAAGAACCCCACCCAGGCCGAGGCCACGTGGAAGTAGAAGATGCGCTGCACCTCGCCCATCGTCGCCTCGCGGGGCGCGTAGAAGAAGACCATCGCCAGGGCCCCCACGAAAGCGATAGCAGCCAGGAGATTAAGCGCCGGTCTCCAGATTTTCCGATTAAGCATAGCCGTTCCTCCGAAGACAAGTGAGGGGAGTGAGGGGTGAGTAGTGAGTGGTAAGCAGGTAGAACAACCATCCCCTTACGTACCCCTCACTTCTCACTTCTCCCTTCTCACTTTTCACCCTCCCCCACCGCGTAGGGGAAGGTGAGCATGCCCACGGCGATCATGACGAGATCGTAGACCACCAGCAGCCGCAGCCACGCCCCCACATCAGCGAGCGAGAGCCCTGCGAGCAGCCCGCCCGTAGCCCGCACCGCCGCGATGAGCAGCGGGATGGTGAGGGGCAGCAGCAGGATGGGCAGCAGGACCTCTCGCGCGCGGGTGTTGACAGCCATAGCAGCGAGCAACGTCCCTACCGCCGTGTAGCCCACGCTCCCCAGCACCAGCACCCCCAGCACCGCCGGGCGCAGCAGGGGCACGTCGAAGAGCACCGTCCCCAGCGGCAGCAGCAGGAGCGCGAGCAGGAGCAGCGAGAGCAGATTCCCTCCCGCCTTGCCGAAGAAGATGGCCACCCGCTCGATGGGCGCCAGCAGCAGCCCCTCCATGCCGCCGTTCTGCTCCTCCCGGACGAAGGAGCGGCTCAGCCCCAGCGTCCCGGCGAAGGCGAGCGTGGTCCACAGCACCCCCGCCGCTGTCTCCCGGGCCAACGCGCCGCGCAGATCGAGGGCGAAGCTGAAGATAAGCAGCGCCAGCGCCGCGAAGACCGCCATCGCGTTGAAGATCTCCCGCGTCTGCCACTCCGCCGCCAGCTCCTTGTGCAGCAGGGCGCCGACGCCCGCCAGCCAGCCCCCCTCTGGCGCCGTCGCAGCAGGCGCTTCAAACTCGCGGCTCTCCGGCGCTACCGGCGCCACCGCCTCCCCCGCCCCCGTCATCAGCTGGCGATAGAGGGCGCCGAAAGCCGCGCCCTCCGCAGTCGCGCCCGCCGCCACTGCCCCGTCGTGGACGATGCGCCCCCCGTTGAGCACGACCACGCGCTGCCCCGCCAGCCGCACCGGCTCCAGCGTGTGGGTGGTCAACAGCACCGTGGTCCCCTCCTCCGTCAGCTCCGCCAGCAGCAGCGTGAGCTGCTCCGCCGCGAGAGGATCCAGCCCGGTGTAGGGCTCGTCGAGCAGGAGGATGGAGGGGCGATGGAGCACCGCCCGGGCAACGGCGAGCCGCTGCTGCATCCCCCGGGAATAGGTACGGACCAGGTCGTCGCGCCGGGGCCAGAGATCCACCCGGTGCAACAGGGTTTCGATGCGCACCTCGGCATCCTCCAGGGCGTAGAGCCGCGCGTAGAAGGCGAGGTTCTGCCGGGCCGTGAGCGCCTCGTAGAGCAGGGTCTGGTGGGAGAGGAACCCGAGGTGACGCCGGACCGCGCGCCCCTCCCGCTGGGGATCGAGGCCCGCGATGCGCAGCTCACCGGCGGTGGGTCGAGCCAGCGTCGCGAGGAGGCGCAGCAGCGTCGTCTTGCCCGCGCCGTTGGGCCCCACGAGGACGACGAACTCGCCCGTCGCTACGCGAAGATCGACGCCCGCCAGGGCCACCGCCGGGCCGAAGTGCTTCGTCAGCCCCCGGGCGGTTAGGGAGCCGGATGGCATTCGCGCACCTGCGCCAACAGCGCCGCCCGCTCGACCTCGTAGCGCTCCGCGTCCAGCGCTCCCGCCGCGAAGCGCTCGTCCAGCTCGGCGATGCGCAACAGCAGCGGTCGAATCTCTGGCGGGGGTGCAGAGGCGCTGCGGGGCTTCCTACTCTGCCACCACCACGTCACGACCCCCAGGGCCACCAACAGGGCCCCGCCCCCCACCCACAGCTCCGCCGGGAGCGCTGCGCTCCGGCCCGGCGCCCCCATCGTAAAGCGCAGTGCGAGCGGCGCCTCCGCCGGCAGCGGGTCGGCGACGTAGATCTGCGCCCTCCGCCCCTCGATCTCTATCTCGTCCTGATAGACCAGCCCCTCACCCGCCAGCGCGACCCCCTCCCCCACCAGTACCACAACCACCGCCTCCGCCGGCAGGGGATAGCGCAGACGGAGCGGAACCTCCGCCTGCAAGGGGAAGGTGTAGCTATAGCGGAGCTCCTGGGTGGCCCGACCCGGGGGGATGGGATCAAGCAGGGCGATGCCCTCCTCCGTGAGCCGGAAGCGCCCCGCTCCCCCTTCGCTCAGCCGCGCTTCCCGGGCTCCCTCCGGCGGGCGGAAGCGCAGCTCGGCGGCAGCCTCCGTCCCCGCGCCGCGATTCCCCAGCAGATGGTACTCGATCACGTCCGCCCACTCCCCCTCCACCTGCACAAAGAGGTGGAGCTGATCGATAACCCAGCCCTCCGGTGCCTGTGCCTGCACGGGCGCCGCCATCAGCGGCAGCAGCAATAGCAGCAGTAGAGCGCGCCGCCGGTTCACGACCTCTCCTCCCGTAGCGCCCGCCCGCAGCCGGGGCAGAAGCGGTGATCGGGCCGGACGGGGCGCCCGCAATAGGGGCAGAAGCGCATAACCTCAGACTCCGTGGCAGCGGCTTTGCTGGTCTCCGGGGGCGAGACGACGGAGGCGGCCCGCAGCTCCGCCACCCACGCTTCCACGCGCGGCTCGAGCGCCTTCTCCCGGGCTTCAGCCCAGAAGGGGCGGCTTACGTAGGCGATGAGCACGAGGGCCACCGCCCCTCCCACCATCCACGCGCCGACGCTCATTAGATCCCCCTACTGCTCCAGCAGCGCATCGAGCTTGTCGCGGAGCAGCTGCTCCCGCAGCGGCCCCACGTAGACGAAGGCTACCCGCCCTTCCGGCCCGATGATGAAGGTCTCTGGTACCCCGGTGATGGCATAGGCGCGGGCGATGCGGTCGCCGGTATCCAGCCCCACGGGATAGGTGAGACCATACTCCTCCACGCGGGCAGTGAGCGCGGCGGCATCGTCCCGATAGGCGGCGCCCACGAAGCGCACCCCCGCCTCCCGGTACTCCTCCCAGGCCGCCTGGAAGCCGGGCAACTCCGCCGCGCACGTATCGCACCAGGAGGCCCAGAGGTTGAGAACGACGACCTCCCCTCGATGCTCCTCCAGGGAGAAGACCTCCCCATCTAGCAGTAAGAGGTGGAAATTGGGGGCGGGATCGCCCACCAGAGGCCGACCGCCCGGCCCCTCGAAAAGAGCGCGGGGCGCCCCCCACATCGCCCAGGCCGATCCGACCAGAAGGATGACGAAAGCGGCAGCCAGCGCCACCTCCCAGGCCGTGCCCCGCGTTCCCGAGGGCCAGAAGGCGAGCGCCCCTCCCGCCATGAAGATGAGCCCACCCAACCAAATGAAGTTGACGAGGGGATTGACCATCACGCGGAAGGTCGCCGTCAGGCCGTTGTCCGTCCAACCCGCGAGGATGAGGTAGAGGTCTTGCCGCACCCCCGAGGCGACGGCAGGGACGGCGATGGACTGGTCGGTACTGATATAGCGGTTGAGGCGGGGCAGCAGTGTGGCCTCGTAGACCCCCGTGCGGTAGATATCGAGGCTGGCGGCGGTGCTGGTGTGATCCTCGGCCAGATCCCGCTGCAAGCCTAGGTAGGTGAGCTCGTACTCCCCCACCTGCTGCGTCTCGCCCACGCGCAACACCACGTCCTCCTCGAAGGCGTACATGCGCGTGCCGATGACGCCCAGGGCCAGCAGCACCACCCCCAGATGCACCAGATAACCGGCGTAGCGGCGGCGTTGGGTGCGCAGCAGCCCCCAGAGGGCATTGAGCGGGGCCTCCTGCTGCCGACGGATCCGCAACAACGTGCCTTGCCCCAGCTCCAACAGGGCTGCCGCCCCCGCCAGCCCAACGAGAGCGAAGCCCACCAGGGAGAGGGGCCGGGTGAAGCCGGCCAACCAGGCGGTGAGGGGTAGCGCCAGCCCGCCCACGCCCACCAGCCAGCCCCGCTGCCGTAAGGCGCGGAAGGTCGCCGTGGTGCGGCCCAGCAGCGGGCAGACGCCCAGCAGCAGGAGGAGCGCGGCGAACTGGGGGCCCGTCACCGCGTCGAACCACTCGGGTCCGGCTTCGAAGGGACGCGCCGCCCACAGCCCGGTGAGGGTCGGCAGCACGCTCCCCACGAAGACGGAGAGCGTGAGGGTGCCGAAGAGCACCAACGTCAGGAAGAAGAGGCCCGCCCGCGAGAGGAGCCCCACATCCGACACCTCCGAACGCAGCGCCCGCCGCCGCCAGAGGATGAGGGCCAGGGAGCCAAAGAGGGAGATCGCAATGGCACCCAGGTAGTAACCGCCCAGGTTGGACTGAGCGTAGGCGTGGACCGATTGAATCAGGCCGCTGCGGGTGGCAAAGGTCCCGAAGAGCACCAGCACGTAGGAGAAGAGCATCAGCAGGAGGTTCGCCAGCCGAAAGCCCCGCCGCTCCTCCTGCATGACCGCGCCGTGGAGGAAGGCCGTGGCCGTAAACCAGGGCATGAGCCCGGCATTCTCAACAGGGTCCCAGGCCCAGTAGCCGCCCCAGCCCAACACGTCGTAGGCCCAGCGCATCCCGAGCAACAGACCCAATCCCAGCCCCAGCCAGGCGAAGAGGGTCCAGGTGCGAACGGCGATGGTCCACGCCTCCAGCCGGCCCGTTACGAGGGCTGCCAGCGCGAAGGCGAAAGGGATCGCCAACCCCACGTACCCCACGTAGAGAGCGGGCGGATGGAAGATCATGCCGGGATGGCGCAGCAAGGGATTGAGCCCCTGACCATCGAGCGGGAGGCGCGGCTGCGTGACGAAGGGATTGGAGGTGAGCAGCGTCACGCCGGCGAAGAAGGCTGCGATGAGCGAGAGGAAGACCGTGGCCCAGGGCAGCAGCGGCTCCGCTTTGCGCGCAGGATACGCGACGGCCACCGCCGCGAAGAGTGCCTGCATGAAGGCCCACAACAGCAGCGAGCCCTCCTGCCCACCCCAGAGCGCCGACACCTTGAGGTAAAGGGGCAATGCCCGCGAGGAGTGCTGCCAGACGTAGATAATCTCGAAGCGGTCGGCGAGGAGGGCCCCGACCAGCATCAACACCGAGGCCCCGAGCAGAGCCGTCGCGCCGTAGAGCGCGTTGCGCCCGCTCTCCAGCCAACGCCCGTCCCCCCGACGGATGCCCACCAGCGTGGCGCCGCCCGCGTAGAGGACCGCTACCAGCGCCAGCCCCAGGAAGAGGGCTCCGAGATCGGCGATCATCGGAGCTTATTCATCCCCCAGGGGAGCAGCCTCGTAACGGGAGGGACACTTGAGGAGGAGCTCGTCGGCGAAGAAGTCGCCCGCCTCTGTCAAACGCCCCCGCACGATGGCCTGGCGCTCGTGGGCCAGGGCCTCCGGCTTGACGCCTTCGTAGATCACCCGCAGACGGGGCGCCGTGGGATCGTTGACCGCCTCATGAAGCACCCGGGCCAGTCCACCCGCTGCCTCCACCTCCCCCGGATCGCCGGGGACCTGGGCGATGGTGAAGGCGAGGCGCAGCTGCGTAGAATCGTACTCGATGCTATCACCCAGCACGGCGCCGGAGACGGTGATCCGGCGGGTGGTCGCCTCTTCCCCCAGCGCACGCACCTCCTCGATGGTGAGGAAATACTGCGCCGTGCTGCCTGTGCTACTGACGATCAGATAGACTACCGCCACCACAATAAGCAAACCGGCCACCAAGACCGTTGTCCTGTTTCCCATGATATTCCTTTTCAGAGAAACCCCGCACGCCTACCGGCACCCGCCGACGAGACTGCCAGGTGAGCCCCCGTTAGACCGCCTGTTAGACCGCCTGTTAGACCGCCTGCAAGGCTGCGAACAGCAGGGATAACGCCAAGACCAGCAGCGTGGTGATAATCAACAACCGGTGAGCAATGATCTTCTCCATCCAGTCTCTCCTCTCAGGGGCCCGCTAGGCCATCTCGTATTCTTCCATATGGAGCTGCCGCTGACGATTGATGCGTTCCCCAGGCACGTCCAGCGCTTCGAGGGAATCGAAGACGGCCTTCAACATGGGCAGAGGCCCACAGGCAAAAAAGACGCACTCACCGCACTCGAAATCGATGTGGCGTTCAAGAATCTCCGGACGGATGAACCCCGTCTCCCCCTCCCAATCTTCGGGCGGGCGCTCGAGGATGTGAACCACCTTCATGTTGAGCTGCTCCTCGAGCTGGTGAATCTCTTCGCGCATGATGACCGATTCCCACGTCGGGTTGCCGTAGAAGAAGACTATCGGGCGCTTGTCCTGCCGATCCGCCAGGGTGCGCAACATGCTCATAATGGGCGCCACGCCGATCCCGCCGGCGATGTAGACGTTGGGCGAATCCCGCCAATCCTCGAGATCGAAGGTGCCATAGGGCCCATCGATGTAGACCGTCTGCCCTATCTCCAGCTCGCCCATGCGCGAGGTGAGATCGCCCAGCTCCTTGATAAGAAAGCCGATCTGCTTCTGGTTCTCTTCGCTCGAAGCGATGGAGAAGGGGTGATCCAGCATCGAGAAGGGCGAGCCCCAGAATTTGAGCCATGCCACCTGTCCGGCGCGATACGCGAAGCCCTCGTGCCCCCGAGGTTCCAGAGTGACGGACCAGGAGTTCCCCCGCTCCTGGTTCACCTCCACCACCTCGTAGGGACGCTGCTTAAGCAGAACGGGACGCCCAATCCGCGTGTAGGCAATCATGCCCACCCACAGCACCCCCATCAGGATCCAAAGCCAGCGCTGGATGGGGACGGAGGTGTAGTAGTTCACGTTGAGCATGTGATAGAGCCCCAGCACGATGATCGCCAGGGTGAGCAGATTGTGGAGTATGTGCCACGCATCGTAGTCCAGATTCAGGCTCTTGCGGCGGGTCGAGGTCCAGATCAGCGCGATGAGCGCCAGCAGGGCGAAGACCGCCGCCCGCGCCCGCGCCGGGGCGGTGAAGATGTTGAAAAGATTGATGATGTACCAGTTGTTGAGCAACAAGAACAGCGGATGGGCCAACGTAAACCCGAACGCGACGAGGGAGAGCTTGTGGTGGAACTCGTAGAGGGTATCCATGGGGAAGACCTCGGAGAGCAAGGGCAGGCGGGCCGTGGGAATGAACTGAATGCCCATTAACGACATCCCCACAAAACCGAAGGCCACGCCCAGTTCACGCAAGAACTCCCTTCCCGGAGGTCGAGGGGCGACCAACAGAATGATCAGGGGAGAGAGCACCAATAGCAGATAGACAGAAATCCAAAACACCGCTTTACGCCCACGGCTCATGATAACCCTCCTCTTCGAAACGGTGAAATCTGTGGATAAATCAACACTGGCAGCGTTAAGGCCGAGATCTTGAAGAATTCCCGACTTAGTTGGCTTGCAGTACTCGTTTTCGGCTTGCTGAAGGTGAATTATGGATTTACAGAACCTTAGGAGAATTATACTCCATTGTGAAAGATGTCAAAAGTCCCCATTTGCACTGTGTTGGGGTTCCCCGTATAATAAGCATAAGGGGGTGAGCCCACCAAGCCCCCCTCACAAACCAACTATTCCCGGTGACGAGCGCTGTCTGTGGGGGACGGACAGTTGAAAACCCATCTCGAAAGGAGCCATATATGAACTTCAAGATCGTTGGATTCATCCTCATTGGAATGTTGATTTTCGGGGGCGTCTACTTCTTCGGGCTGCGCACCGAACCGGTGGAAAGCATCACGGAGAAGTGGAACACCGCCGGACACGCCGACCGGACTTCCGTCTCCTTTACCAACTGGGACGAAAACGAGCCGCCCGAAGTGCCCATCGCCTGCGCCAAATGCCACAGCATGTACGGCTACCTCGACTATCTGGGCGCCGACGGCACCGAGGCGGGGAGCGTGGACGCTGCTGCCCCCATCGGCTCCGTCGTCTCCTGCAACACCTGCCACAACGAACCCGCCCACGCCAAGACGACCGTCGTCTTCCCCTCTGGAGAGGAGCTCCCCGAGGTTGATTCCGCCGTCTGCATGGACTGCCACCAGGGGCGAGCCTCAACCGGACGGGTCAACGATGCCATCGCCGGCATTCCCTTGGACACCGTCTCCGAGGAGCTGAGCTTCATCAACGTCCACTACGCCATCGGCGCCGCCACCCTGATGGGCGGTGACGCTCGTGTCGGTTATCAGTACGAGGGGCGCGAATACGTGAGCCGCTTCGAGCACAGTCCCCAGTACGATACCTGCATCGACTGCCACGATCCCCACAGCACCGCTATCGATCCCCAGAAGTGCAGTCCCTGCCACCTTAACGTTGTAGGCTACGGGGACATGTTCCAGATCCGCACCTCGGACGTAGACTACGACGGCGATGGAGATACCGACGAGGGCATCATGCAGGAGATCGCCACCCTGCACAGCGCGCTCTACGAGGCCATCCGGACCTACTCGGCAGAAGTCGTCGGGACGCCCATTGCCTATGCCGACGCCTTCCCCTACTTCTTTGTAGATGAGGATGGCGATGGGGAGCTGGGGCCAGGAGAAGCCATCTTCCCCAACCGCTACCAGTCCTGGACCCCCCGGCTCTTGCAGGCCGCCTACAACTATCACTACGAGCTGGAGGATCCCGGCTCCTTCACCCACAACGCCCGGTACGTGATCCAGCTGCTCCACGACAGCTTGGAGAGCCTCTCCGAGCAGGTCGAGGTAGATATGGAGGGCATGGTACGCCCCTGATGTGACCCATGTCTGAGGCGGCGGTCCCTGGGGCCGCCGCCTTTCTTCAGCTCCGGGAATCCCCATGAGGCCCATCCCACCCACAATGATGAAAATGACGTATGAACGTGCGAACGTACAAACGTGTGAATGTGGACACATAGTGTTTTTTGACTTTCGACCTCAGACTTTGGACAATTTCTCCGAGGAGGAATAAGATGCGCAATCGAGCTTTCATTTGGATGTTGTTGTTGATCGTTTTGATCACGTCTTGCACGCCGACGCCCACGCCGCTGCCGCCGACCGCCACCCCCACCGAGAGCGCCGCGATCCCGACCCCGCCCGAAGTAGCGGACGAGGACCTCATCTACCTGGCGATCATCTGGCACCAGCACCAGCCTGTCTACTACAAGGACCCGGAGACGGGCGTCTACGCCAAGCCCTGGGTGCGCGTCCACGCCGCCAAGGACTACGTCGATATGGCAGCCATGCTGGCGGACTATCCTGACGTACACGTCACCTTCAACCTCACCCCCAGCCTCCTCCGGCAGCTGGAGGACATCGCAGCCGGCGCCAAGGACGAGTACTGGATCCACACGGAGCTGGACGCGGAGCGCCTGACCGCCGAGGAGAAGCGCTTCATCCTGCGCTCCTTCTTCGACATCAACCCCCGAATCATCGACCGCTTCCCCCGCTACCAGGAGCTCCAGGCGCTACGCCCCGCCAACGACGAGGAGATGCAAGCCGCCATCGCCGGCGGGTGGAGCGCGCAGGAGTTCCGCGATCTCCAGGTGCTCTTCAACCTGGGCTGGACGGATCCCGACTGGCTCGCCGAAGAGCCGCTGGCCTCGCTGGTAACCCAGGGGCGGGACTTCACCGAGGCGGATAAGGAGATCGTGCTCGACGAGCACCTGCGCCTCGTCCGGGATACCATCCCCGTCCACGCTGCCCTGCAAGAAGCCGGGCAGATCGAGATCACCATGACGCCCTTCGCCCACCCCATCCTCCCCCTGCTCATCGACACCAACCTCGCCCAGGTCGCCATGCCCTCCGCGACCCTGCCGACGCCCCCCTTCCGCTACGGTCAGGATGCCATCGCCCAGGTGGAACGCGGCGTCGAGCTCTACCGCGAGCACTTCGGCGTGGAGCCCCGGGGCATGTGGCCCGCCGAAGGCTCCGTGGCCCAGTCCATCGTCAACATGGTGGGGCGCGCCGGTATCCAGTGGATGGCCTCCGACGAGGGCGTGCTGGCGAAGTCCATTGGGATGGACGGCTTCCAGCGGAACCTGAACGAGACCGTCGTCGAGGCCGACGCCCTCTATCGCCCCTACACGGTGACCGGGGCCGACGGCATCCCCGTCGCCATCGTCTTCCGCGACGTGGTCATCTCCGACAAGGTGGGCTTCACCTACTCCGGGCAGCCGGGCGACAGCGCCTCGACCGACTTCATCGACCGCATCCACGCCATCCGCGAGCAGTTAGAGGCACAAGGCACACCCGGCCCGCACCTCGTCACGGTGATCCTCGACGGCGAGAACGCGTGGGAGTACTACGAGAACGACGGCAAGGAGTTCCTCCACACCCTCTACGAGAAGCTCTCCGCCGATGAACAGATCGTCACCGTCACCCCCTCCGAGTACCTGGAGCGCTTCCCGGCTGAACCCGCCCGCGCCATCGACGAGCTCTGGCCCGGCTCGTGGATCAGCCACGACTTCTCCACCTGGATCGGGGAGGACGAGGAGAACCGGGGCTGGGACTACCTGCGCCGCGTGCGAGAAGACCTGCAGAAGTACGAGAGCGGGATGCGCACCCCGCCGAGCGAAGCCGCGTTGGAGGAAGCCCGCACCCTGATGTACATCGCCGAGGGCTCCGACTGGTTCTGGTGGTACGGGGCCGACCAGGACTCCGGCGCCGACGAGGACTTCGACCGCCAGTTCCGCGCCACGCTCCAGGAGATCTACACGGTCTTGGGCGCCGAGCCCCCCGCCTGGCTCAGCGTGCCCATCATCGCCGAGGGCCCGGCTGCGCCCGAACGGCCCGCCACCGATCTCCTCGCGCCCACCATCGACGGGCAGGCGAGTAGCGGTGAGTGGGACGCAGCGGGATTCTATCCGGCGGCGGGCGGCGCCATGGCGGGCGGTGAGCGCCCCCTGGCGGGCTTCTACTACGGCTTCGACGCCGAACACCTTTATCTGCGGGTGGAGAGCGGCTTCGATTGGGCCGCGCTGACCACCTGCGGGGGCAATCCCAACTGCCGCAGCACCCTCGGCCTCTACCTGCTGCCCCCCGGCGGCGGGCAGGCCAGCGCCTTCTCCCGCTGGGGCGGGCCGGAGAGCTACCTGGGCTTCGGCGCCACCCGGCTGCTGGAGGTAACCTTCGGCAACAACGCCGAGCTGGTGGAGGTGACACTGGCGACCTTCGACGGGGAGATGTGGGGCACGATCCCCTTCGCAGAAGGGACACCCGAGGTCGCCGTACAGGGCCAGACGCTCGAGCTCGCCCTCCCCCTCGACGCCCTCGCGACGGGCCAGGCGGCCCTCGACAGCGGCGACCGCCTCCAGCTGCGCTGGGCGCTCAGCCAGGGCACGACGGAGGCGCAGAGCGACCAGCAGCTCCTCCCCACCCAGGGGCCGGCGGTCGTCGTCGTGCCCGATCTGGGGCTGACGACCGAGATCCTCGCCGTCACCGATCCGCTGGGCGACGATCATGGGCCGGGGAGCTACACCTATCCCCAGGACGCCGTCTTCCAGCCGGGCGCCTTCGACGTGGAGACCTTCAGCGTGGGCTACGACGAGGAGAACATCATCTTCCGGCTGACGCTGGCCGGCCCGCTGGAGAACGTTTGGAATTCGCCCAATGGCATCGCTGTCCAAACGGTGGACATCTACATCGATCAGGACGGCCCCGCCAACGGACAGCGACTGCTGTTGCCGGGGCGGAATGCCGCGCTGACCGCCGAATACGCCTGGGACTACGCCATCTGGGTCGAGGGGTGGACGCCGGGCGTCTTCGCGCCGGGTGAAGAGGCCCCCGTCCCGGTGGATACGGCGCTCACCATCATCGCCGATCCGGGGCAGAGCAAGATCACCATCCGGGTGCCCAAAGCAACATTGGGGGATGATCCGGAGAACTGGTCCTACGCCGTCGCCCTGCTGGGCCAGGAGGGCTTCCCCGCCACTGGCGTCTGGAGGGTGCGCGATATCTCACGCACGGCGGAACAGTGGCGCTTCGGCGGCGCGCCGGAGGGCGCCACCCACACCCGCATCCTCGATCTGGTCTGGCCCGAGAGCCTGCCGGGCAGCCAGGAGGAGTTCCTGAGCAACTACACCGCCGCTGATAACGTCTCGGAGTTGGCAGTGGACGAGTTCGCGCAGCTCCCCATGTTCGGTATCGAGTAGCCGCGGGCAGGTCATCCAATAGCAAGCCCCTCTCTTTAGAGAGAGGGGCTTGGCTAGCAATGCAACCGTTTCAATCGACAGGGATGGCGCTCGTGACCTCACTGAAGAAGGCAGAGACCTGATCACCCAACAACGCCACGACGACGACCACCACCACAGCGATGAGCACCAGGATCAGGCCATATTCCGCCAAACCCTGCCCCTCTTCCTCCACGATCCACAGCATGATTCACCTCCCCAACAGACGCTCAAGAATAATGTCACCTTCCATTCTAACCTAGTTCCCTATCCAACCGCAATAGGAAGTTAGTCATATTGGGCGGAGCGCAGCCCTTGTGCTTACGCGGGGCGAGGAAATCTATTTTTGTGAGTTGTTGGGGACGCCGGGGCAAAACGCCGCTTAAGCGGCGTAGCAAATCCCGCGATGGAAGACGTTTTCCAAATGCGATAGCCCTATAGCCAGCCATGTTGACTTTAGAACATTTGTGCTTATACTGGAGACATCAGGAGAGAGGAGAGAGAAGTGAGCAGAGAATAGTGTGCGAGAGGATAGCCTGCTCACTGTTCGCCATTCACCTCTCACTGTTTTAGGGGAAGGAGTACAATGGATACGCTGCAGAAGCTCCAATTATTGGGCCAAGCCGCCCAGTACGAACCAGCGGAGGACGTCACGCCCCTCGGCACACCGCTGGCGCCTCCCCGCACCCCGGAAGAGCTGACGGGCTGCATCCACTACGCCGCCACGCCCAAGGGGCGGGTGCCCATCATGAAGACACTCCTTTCTTCCGCCTGCGAGCGGGACTGCTACTACTGCCCCTTCCGCGCCGGCAGGGACTTCCGGCGCGCCACCTTCAGCGCCGACGAGCTGGCCCGCCTCTTCCTCAGCCTGCACCGCAACGACCTGGTCCAGGGCATCTTCCTCAGCTCGGGCCTGGTGGGCGGAGGGCCCAAAACGCAGGATCGCATCCTCGCGACGGCGGAGCTACTCCGCAAGCGCTACGGGTTCCGGGGCTACATTCACCTGAAGCTCATGCCCGGGGCGGAACGGGATCAGGTGGCGGCAGGGATGGCGCTGGCGGATCGGGTCTCGGTCAACCTGGAGGCGCCCAACGATCGGCGGCTGGCGCGGCTGGCCCCCCACAAGATCTTCACCGAGGAGCTCTTGCAGCCCTTACGGTGGGTGGAGGAGTTGCGCCGCGAGCAGGGCGGGCGCGGGCCCAGCACGACGACTCAGTTCGTGGTGGGAGCCGCGGGGGAGAGCGATTTGGAATTGCTCCTCACCACCCACTATCTTCACCTACAGCTGGGATTGAAGCGCGCCTACTTCAGCGGTTTCGCCCCCATCCCCGACACCCCGCTCTCAGAGGAGCCGCCCAATCCGCCGATCCGGGAGCACCGGCTCTACCAGGCCTCCTTCCTGCTGCGGGATTACGGCTTCGACGTGGAGGAGCTCCCCTTCCAACCCGACGGCAACCTCCCCCACACCGAGGATCCCAAGGTGGCGTGGGCCCAAGCCCACCTGACGGAGAACCCCATCGAGGTCAACACGGCAGATCGGGAGGCCATTCTGCGCATTCCAGGGGTCGGGCCCAAGGGAGCGGATAAGCTGCTGGCGGCCCGGAGGCTGGGGCGCATCGGCGATCTGAGCGCGCTGGGCAAGTTGGGAATCTCCACCCGCCGCGCCGCGCCTTACATTCTTCTCGACGGAAAGCGCCCGGCCCGACAGCTGCGGCTTGCGCTCTGATCAGAGCGCAGCGAGAGGCTCCAGATAGGCGCGTCGCACGGCACCGGGGTCATTCGCAGAGATCGTATCCACCCCCAGCACCAGGGCGCGGGGATAGTCCCAGCGCAGCCCGCCCGGACAGATAGGGATACCGCGCCTATGAGCAGCGTCCACGAGAGGCCGGGTCACCACATCGATGTTGGGCGAGAGCAGCGTGCCGCCCACGGAGTCCATCCAGCGCAGGGGGCGCAGGAGGCGGCGGCGCAACACGTCGAGACGCATCAGCCACGGCAGCCCCCGCGTGAGCCAGGCCCACCGCTCGCCCCACCGATCCCGCCGGTCCATTGGCCCCACCTGGAGGGCCGGCGCGAGTAGAGCTGCGTCAACGAGGGGCTGCACGTGGAAGGAGATGAGGGCCACCTCCTCCACCATCGCCCGCACTTCGAGCGCCCGCACCACGGCGGGCACCAGCCGGGGATCAGGAGGCTGACCATCGCGATCGTACTTCAGCTCCAGAAAGAGCCCTACCCTTCCCTGAGCCCAGTCGAGGACCTCGGTCAACGTGGGGATGGGCTCTCCGGCGAAGTCGGGGCCGAACCAGGAGCCAGCGTCGAGCGCGCGGAGCTCCGCCAGCGTCATCGCGCTCACCCGGCCCGTGCCGTCGGTGGTCCGATCCACCGTATCGTCGTGTATCGCCACCACCTGCCCGTCGGCAGTCAGGCGCACATCAAGTTCGACGATGTCGGCGCCGTCCCTCCGGGCCCGCTCGAAGGAGGCCAGCGTGTTCTCGGGAGCGACCTCACTCGCCCCCCGGTGCCCCACCAGTCGGGGCGGGGATCCCGGTGCTCGCAGTAGATCCATGGTAGACCATCCTTGTGGGAATTATGATATCACAATCGAGGATGCAGAGCAATTCCTGACCGGTTTCCCCGCCCTCCCGGCGGATACTGATTACCGCTTTCCAGACCGCAGCCAGGCTATCAGAATCTTCCTGATCCCGACGAGAAGGATGCCGACTATAAATCCGGCCACGATAAAAAGAACCATGAATATCAAGAAAAGATTTGAACAGGATGAGGGCTTCACCCGTCGCCACACCTCCCCCTCTTCAGTGATCGCGAAAGCGACCCTTGGCCCCATACACCATTCCCCCATAGTTTCGATCACCCGGCAGTCCACAACCGGCGCCGTTGTTCTTTCAAACCATCTGACAATCCTGGGAGAGCAGGGGGCTACATCCTTTACGAACGCAGGAGGTGCGGTAGTAGCTTGCCAGGCGTAGTCTCCCTGCTCCCCTATCAGGGCGTATATCTCGCCCTCTGCACTCTGAAGGTATGGATCAGCCGCATGAAACCATGGGGTGTCAATGCCGTACAGGGTCATTCCAGCCGCCGGCAGCGGGGGTAAGGCACTCAGCACCGGCCCCTCGGATAAAACCCCTGCGAGATAGATCAAGAGTAGAGGGACTGCTCCGGCACTACAACAGAGCACAATAATCAGCCAGGAAGGTATGGATTGCCACTTCGGCTGCTTGGACATTTTCTCCTCCACGTATAAAGGTAGTTTTAGGTAGGTTCGGTGGCTGGGGTTCCACCGCAGCCGCCCGCAAGTTGAGCGCTCCCCCATCCGCATCTGAGCAGAAGGCGGGGACCTAACACCTCAAGACGGAGCACCTCTGGCAGCCCGGCGCGGCGATTATACCTTGTCTGGGAGCCGCTCCGATGTTATAATAGCGCAGTTGCCCCCGTAGTTCAAATGGACAGAACGCAGACCTCCTAAGTCTGTTATCCCAGTTCGAGTCTGGGCGGGGGTACTTGGCTTCACATCCCTCGGAGAAGCGCGCCCGTCCTTCCCTCCCGGTGGGAGTAATGATAGCATGGTTGCGGAAGCGGGGCAATTCCTGAGCGGTTTTCCCGGATACTTCAGCGGGTGCTCCTTTTTAGAGCTCAACTATCCCAATGCCCGACTCAGAACCAATCTGGACTGCGGCCTGGCTTGGCATGCCCGTCAGATTCAGCCGGTGGTCATCCCTCACCTTGCGAATCCTAATGGAGCGCGAGACAAACCGCCCCCCCCCAGCCGCGAACGCAGTGAGCAGGGACGGCTCCAATGAGCAGTGCGGCGGCGCCAGCGACTGAGACGGTGGGTCTTCATGGGGCAGCACCTCTATAGAACGATTCTCCTTCGCGAGCCACGCCGCCGAGAACTGCGAAATGGCAACTCGCGGCCCGTACAGCGGGGCCAGCCTCCCCGTAAGGGAGAGCGCAGCGCCGACTGCGTGGAAAGCACCTCCGCCAGCAGCCGCGCAAGCGGCGTCGGGTGGAAGCGGTTGTTAGGCGGCGCCGAGATATTTATATAAATTTGCTAGCGAGGGTGCAGCTTCGGTTTCTAGGTTTTTAAAGTAATCAACAATTGGAGCTAGATAACTACCCCAAAGGTTGAAGTTGTAACGTGTTGAACAAGTATCTCTTCGAACAGTTGGGTTAAAGCACTCGTTTGCATAGTTCAGCATCTCCGAACCTAGCAAACACCAACCATTCGGAAGTTCCTCTTTAGTAGCCGGGGGGCAACATAGTAGGCCTCTGACCCGTATGCCTGCTGCCAATACACCATTTCGTGCGTTTTCCGCACAGAGACCTTCACGCAATATGGGGCGCAATTGCTCACTAACTCGAGGAATATCGCCATTTGACATAATGCCAGCCCATTGGAGAACCCGCTCAAGTACAACTGGTTCTGACCAGAGACGTTCATTAAAGGCGACTTCATCTGGAACGCTCTTAGTCTCACATATCAGAAGATCAATACGGTCATCAAAAAGTGCTAAAAATGGAGAAGGGTCAATTTTACGATCCGGTTGAATGTGATTCGGGTGGCGGACTGCGAGACAATCCATTTCGGTATAATTTTTGCCCCATTCTGGAGAATGCACAATCAAGCCGGTCGTAAAATAGCCATTGAGACGCAAATATAAAGCACACAGCGCTTCGTTTACTTTAGGTTTTGTCCAATTATCTTGTGCCATAAAGTTTTCCTTTCGCCACTCGCCGCCTAACGGAGCGGCGGATAA
>NPIE01005912.1_pt1 | contig 20672 bp, 18 predicted proteins | sample 8637661 | NCBI WGS metagenome assembly NPIE01 (sample SAMN07420842, study PRJNA396082) | bioreactor metagenome | isolation source: sample BA12 brine-fed electro-methanogenic bioreactor BA | place: Japan: Kochi | collected 2016-12-09
CCATGGTCCATCGTCCGACGTGCGCAGCGACGTCGACCGCGACACCCTCTGGGCCCTGCGCGACGTCTCCTTCGAGGTCAAGCGCGGCGAGGTCGTCGGCATCATCGGGCGGAACGGGGCCGGGAAGAGCACGCTGCTCAAGATCCTGGCGCGGATCACGCACCCGACCAGCGGGCGCGCGGTGATCAACGGGCGCGTGGGCTCCCTGCTGGAGGTAGGCACCGGCTTCCACCCCGAGCTGACCGGTCGGGAGAATATCTACCTCAACGGCACGATCTTAGGCATGACCAAGGCCGAGGTGGACCGCAAGTTCGACGAGATCGTGGCCTTCTCCGGCGTGGAGAAATTCATCGACACGCCGGTCAAGCGCTACTCCAGCGGCATGCGCGTGCGGCTGGCCTTCTCCGTCGCCGCGCATCTGGACCCGGAGATCCTGCTGGTGGACGAGGTGCTGGCGGTGGGGGACTTTGGATTTCAGAGAAAGTGTCTAGGTAAAATGGAACATGTCGCAGAGGAGGGCAGAACGGTTTTGTTTGTAAGTCATGATATGGCAGCGATCTCATCCCTTTGCTCAAGAGCTTTGCTTTTGGAAGACGGAGTGAAGGTTTGTGATGAATCATCTGATACTACTATTGCTACATATATATCATTATCAAGCAATTCGAGTCGGCAACACCTATGGAATAGAACGGATCGTGGAGGAAATGGTCATCTTAGATTTCTAGAAGTTTGGGTTGAGGATAGAGAGGGGAACCAGGTTGAAGTTGTAAGAACGGGTCAAAAAATGTCTGTTGTAGCAAAGTACAGTTTAAATAGAACTTTGGTTAGTGGAGATCCATATTTCGCTTTTGCTGTTCGTGATTCGATGGGGCGCAGAGTTACTGACTTATGGAATCAGGGTGCTGGTTATACATGGGACTCTTTACCACCTCGAGGGACAGTAAGATGCGAAATACCAAAACTGCCATTAAATAAAGGAAGATACTATTATTCTGTATGTTGTAATATTGGTAAATCTACGGTGGATCTGGTAATCGATGCTGGAAGCTTCACCGTAGAGTCAGATGATTTTTTCGGAACTGGTAGGCTACCTTCGGCTAGGAAAGCCCCATTTCTTATAGAGCAGGTTTGGACACTGGAGACATTCTGATGTACTTGGAAAGTCTTAGAGAGAGGCCAGTTTATATTTATACTCAGGGCGTTCCTGCTCCAACCGGATCAGGAACGAAGATTCGGCATTTCACAAATATCCGGGCATATCTGGACCTAGGTTTTGATGTGGAGGTTATTCGCTTTTCGGAGTGCTTGAGGGCTACACCTTCTCAAAAGCCGCAGTTGGATGGATTGGATATAAAATGGACGGAGGTCAAAAGCTTACCCTCAAGGGCAAGTCTTTTTCAACGTTTTGCTTATCAATTAGGATTTCCTTTTGGCCCGATTCTTAATCTTTCATTTAGGACGCGCAAAGAGATCCGTCGTGAAGTCGAACGACGGGAAATTAAGACACCTGGGGCGATCCACCAGTTTGAATATCTTGGAACGGCGAGTGCTGTTGTTGGTATGGATGGAATCAATGCTATCTGGAGCTGTTATGATCTAGTTTCGGAAAGGCACAACAAACTTTTCGATTTTAGAGAAGAGATCGGAACATTGAGTAAAAGCAATAGGGCTCAAAGATTGCGAATCAGATACCTAGAGCAGACAGAGAAAGCCGTGGCATCTCATTGCAAACTGGTTTTGATGATAGCAAAGCACGAGTGCGAGTTCTATCGGGGCAAGTTAGGTCATGCATATATTAAACTCCTTCCAATGAGTTGTCCTGATGAGTCTAGGTTACCTAGAAAACGTGGTTGGATGGAGGGAGGCTTGTTACAACTTTTGCATCTGGGTAGTGTAGATGGGTTCATTGGCTATCACTCTCTAAAATTCCTCCTTGAGGAAGTATTTCCTCTTATGCCCAGAAAAGTTACGGCAAAGCTAAAGATGAATGTCGTAGGAAAAATCGGAGATTCAGAGTATTCAAGACAGATTCAGAAGCTTAGTAGTCAATACTCTCAGGTTAGACTGTTGGGTTATCAAGAGGATGTCCATCCCTTTTATCAAACTAGTGACCTGCAGCTGGTTGGATCTAACGTAGCTACCGGTTTACGAACCCGTATCATTGAGTCCTTTGCGTACGGTTTGCCTGTTTTGAGTACTTACGAGTCTGCAAAAGGGGTTGTAGGCCTTAAACAGAATGAGAACATATTCCTAGCTGACAGTGCTTTAGCGTTTGCTAATAAGCTAATTGACATAACAACTCATCCTGAGTCTTTGCCGGCGGTTGCTGAAGGAGGACGCCGACTTTATGAAACATATTACAGCCGGTCGGTAGCCGCTGGAAAGCTGGGTAAGTTTCTAACGGAATATCTATGACATGGATAAGTTAATCCATAAAATGGGGAATTGATGCCACGTATAGGAAGACATCCTCTTAAAGTAAAGGGGCTAAGAAAGGGATTTTCCACTGAAGAGGTTACAATTACAACAGTGGTATATATTCCGATGTTGGAAGGTTACTGGCAAGAGAGCTTAGATGTACTACATCTATTCTTTGACAGTCTGTTTCGCAATACAAAGATACCGTTTGATCTGATGGTTCTGGATAATGGGAGCTGTGAAGAAGTTCACGAGTATCTAAATCATCTTCAGAAGGAGGGGAAGATTCAGTATCTAATTCTCTCTAATTATAATCTGCGCAAACTCGGTGCTATGAATTTTATGTTTAGCGCTGCTCCAGGGAAGTATGTCTCGTTTTCCGACAGTGATGTGTGCTTCAGAGCAGGATGGTTGGAGAAGTCCCTTGAGATTCTAAATACCTTTCCGGAAGCCGGGCAGGTAACAGCTCTACCAACAGCAGATAAGACAACTAAGCACTACGCAAGCACTTATCAAGATATCAAGGCTGATCCCACAATTGAGGTCGAAACTGGCGCGCTTATTCCTGAGCAATTTCTCGAGGCTCATCGTCTGAGTGTTGGAAAGTCTCGGGAGCTATATTATCAATCCATTGGGGAACGGAACGACACAAAAATCAGCCGTGGTAATGTAAGCGCTTATGTCTCTGCTCAAGACTTTCAATTTACCACTAGGAAAGAAATTATTCAGCGAGTACTTCCACTTGAAGTTACTGAAGATGATGAAGAGTATTACGATCCTATTTATAGCCCAGTTTTTGAATCCCGTTTAGATGATCTCGGATATTGGCGCCTCTCCACGGAGGATTATCTCGTGCATCATATTGGTAATTCTGTGCCTTCATCGAACCCTGAGATGTTTTGGGTGTTTGATGAAAACAATGCTCATACGAGTTCAAGGGAGCATCGATGTAAAAAAAGGTCATATATAAAACGCAAGATCTTACATAATCATTATTCTCGTTGGCTACTCAAAAAAATTAATACGTTAACTTATTCATTATTATATGAGGAATAAACCTGTATGAAGATCGCATTTGCGACTGTCTATGATCCACAGGATGTTCGTCGAGGCTCAGGTACATATTATCATTTGGTTAAGGAGTTGGAACGCCAAGGACATTCCCTTCATTATATTGGGCCTTTGAATGCCTCGGTTCCATTTGTTACCAAATTGATAAGGTCGCTAAATCGGCGCTTCGGACGACGTTATAAAACATATCTTGATCCTTTCTTGGGGCGGCGCTGGGGTCGGGAGGTCACGGAGCAGTTGGTTGGAGTTGAATGCGATGTATTGCTTACCAATGACTATGCGATTGCTGGATATACTTCTATTGATCGACCAATTGTGCTCTATACAGATGCTATGATCCCGTATAGTTATCATCGAGGTAAAATCCCAACCCACTCCCGTATCGCGAATCTTGGTGCGGTGAGATTGTTCCAAAGAACGATTCGGCGCGGGCTTAGTGCTGCTGATCTCTGTGTCTTTCCTGAATCCTGGATAGCGAATGAAGCAAAAAATTACGTAGATGATGGTAGGAAAATAGCGATAATTCCTTTTGGTGCCAATGTCCAGGATCCAGGTGTTGACATAGCTACTGCTCGTACCTTTGCTAAAGTGATCAAAGCTAGTCAGATAAATCTGCTTTTTGTGGGCAAAGATTGGACAAGGAAAGGCGGGGATATTGCTGTACAAACAACATATGCCTTGCAAGAACTTGGTTATAATGCTTTGCTTCATGTTGTCGGAGGCGCGCCGGCTTATGAGGTCAATTCGGAATGTATCAGGCTTCATGGATACCTTGATAAATCAGATGAAAATGACTTGTCCAAATTGAAGCGCCTTTACAGAGAATGTGATGTCTTCATATTCCCCAGTGTTGCGGAGGGATCCGTAATCTCGGTTGTTGAAGCCGCAGCATATGGACTGCCAACTTTGGCCTATGACGTACCTGGTGTAAGGGGGCGGGTCATTGATAGGGTGAGCGGATATCTACTAAGTCCAGGCGCTTCTGAAGATAAGTTTGCGAGTCTCATTATGTCCTGGTATGAAAAGCCGTCTTTGTATGACCAGTTGGTTTCAGGTGCCCGAAAGCTCTATGACAAGAAGGCTAATTGGAAAGTTGCTGTTTCAGAACTTGTATGTGTAATGCGAGATAATTTATGAAACAATGTAAGCCATACTGGAAATTTGAGAGGATTTTACAGATGAACTGGGTGAAGCGGAAATTAGCAGCCTTTAGCAGGAAATTTTTCACTTTAGCTTCTAGGCAAATGCTGTCTCATATTTCAAAGGATATAAAAGCAAATGCAGTTGCGCTGGAGTATCTTAGCCAGCTTACTGAAAACTATATTCCTTGGACAATGCCCGCGATGAGCCCCCGGAGTATAGGTCTATTGTTAAATGAAATTATTATCAATGAACGTTCTTTTATCGTCGAGTTGGGCAGTGGTATATCAACCCTTTTTATTGCAAAGCTTATCTCAAAAACTAGTACTAAAAAAATCTTCTATTCGATAGAGCATGATATGGCATGGCGTAGGAAACTTGAGAAAATGCTTCTTGAAGAAGATGCCGGATCAGTCGTTAGATTCATTGATGCACCCCTTGTTCAGTCAAAGTATAGTATGAATAACGGTACCTGGTATAGTTCCGACGCTTTAGAAGCAATCCCCGATCAAGGAATAGATTTCCTTATTGTGGATGGCCCGCCTTCGATGGAAAGTAATTTATCGACAAGATACGGAGCACTTCCTTTTTTTAATGATAAACTTGCTCAAGATTATGCACTTATACTTGATGATGCATGCCGAAAAGGAGAAAAAAGGATTATTTCAAATTGGGAAGATGAATTCGGTGTTGAGTTCAAGATAATCGGTGATGTCGCTTACCACGTCTCTGGTTTGTCTTATTTACCCTATCTTTAGGGGGCAATTGGGAAGTGAAAGGGTGAATACGCAATTGTGAAAGTTCTCTATGTTGCATACCGACACGATCCGCGAGATCCTGATGCGGCCAGTGGTTCTGATTATAATTTCTATCGTGCAATTAAAGAGCATGGTTTCAATATTAAGCTCCTTGGCCCTTTTGTTGATCCTCCACACCTTCTTGAGCGCGGTATTAAAAGAATTTACCAAATGCTGACGGCAAAGAAATATCTGAAGTTTAACTTGTCGAATGCTTTTTGGGTCTCCAGAACGGTGGATCGAGTAGTAAAGTCTTGGAAGCCAGATGTTGTATTCACGATTTTCCCGAACGTATTGACCTTTTATAGTGGAACAGTGCCGTGTATTTCTCGGTTGGATACAACTTTTTACGGTCAACAAAAGAATTATCCTCTATATGGTTATTTACCGTTGCGAATTTCTATGTGGCAAGAGAAGAAAGTATTTGCTAAGTGTTCCCGTATTATCACACAGAGTGAATGGTCAAAGAACATTCTAGTAGATGTTTATGGCGTCAAATCGGAAGAGGTGGTAGTCTTTCCTAATCCTTCAGCTTTGCCGGATCACATTGTCCCCTCCAAAGTTGATCCTGTGGTTGACAAAGTTCAGTGGCCACCGATCAAACTACTCTTAGTCGGTCGTGATTATCAACGAAAGGGCGTTGATGTGGCTATTGAGACAGCTAAGAAACTTCACGCGAGAGGTTTACCTACTGAGCTTACCATTTGTGGTGTTAGGGACCTTCTAACACTATTGTTAAGTTTGTGGGACCCTTTCAGAAGAAAATTTCGGATCAATTAAAGGCGTACATTGATCTATACAGAGAGGCTCATTTGCTTATTCATCCGGCAGTTTTTGAGGCGGCGGGAATCGTGCCTAGCGAGGCTGCTGCTTTCGGAACTCCTACTATTACCAATGACACTGGTGGGCTTGCCACAACTGTGGACAATGGTGTCTCAGGAATCGTTTTGCCTAAAGGCAGTCCAGCGATGGCCTATGCCGATGCTATTTCTTACCTGGCACGGAATCCAAGACGCTATTACACGCTATGTAATTCTACGCGCAAACGCTATGAAAGTGAACTAAATTGGAACTCGGCTGGTAAGCAAGTTGCTTCTGTTATTGAACAGGTTGTACAGGAGATTTAGCTGAGATGAATGTATTAACGATTATTCCCGCTCGCGGCGGCTCCAAAGGCATCCCGCGCAAGAATATTCAAACGCTTGCCGGCAAACCGCTGCTGGCGTACACAATTGAAGCAGCGTTGGAGGCCTCTACCGTGGATCGCGTTGTCGTCTCGACCGATGATCCCGAAATCGCCGACGTCGTGGAGCGGTACGGCGCTGAGGTGGTCTGGCGCCCGGCGGAGATCAGCGGGGATACGGCGTCCTCGGAATCGGCACTATTGCATACGCTGGAATATCTTCAGGAGACCGAAGGGTACGCTCCCGACGTATTGGTTTTCTTACAGTGCACCTCGCCGCTGACCCAGGCTGAGGATATCGATGGCACGGTGCATGCGTTGTTAGATCAAGATGCCGACTCGGCGCTGGCGGTGACGCCCTTCCATTATTTTCTTTGGCAGCGAGACGCCCAGGGTGACGCGGTGGGCATCAATCACGACAAGCGTGTGCGACTGCGACGCCAGGATCAGGAGCCGCAGTATCTGGAGACCGGCGCGGTCTACGTGATGCGCGTCGAGGGGTTCAAAGAGGCGCGCCATCGCTTCTTTGGCAAGACGGCGCTCTACGTGATGCCGCCGGAGCGCTGTTGGGAGATCGATGCCCCGGTGGATCTCAAAGTCGCCGAGGTGTTGATGCGCGAGCAGCAGCAAAAACAGAAGGCGGCCCTGTTGAAATCGGTCACGCTGCTGGTGTTGGATTTCGACGGCGTTTTAACCGATAACCGGGTCTGGGTCGATCAGGAAGGAAGAGAGGCGGTTCGGTGCCACCGCGGCGACGGCTGGGGCATTGCCCGCGTGCGAGAAGCCGGCGTTGAAGTCGTCGTGCTCTCCACGGAGACCAATCCCGTAGTGCAGGCCCGCTGCCGCAAGCTGAACATCGAGTGCGTCCACGGCCTGGACGATAAGCTGAGCGTCTTAGAAGTGATGGCGGACGAGCGAGGCCTGGATCGTGATCAGATCGCGTACGTGGGCAACGACGTCAATGACCTTGCAGCGATGCGGTGGGTGGGCATGCCCATTGCCGTCGTGGATGCAGAGGAGGACGTGAAACCCGCTGCGCAGATCATCACCGAGCGCCGCGGTGGTTACGGCGCTGTACGCGAAATATGCGATTTGATCATGTCAAGTAAACGAAGATAACGTTCGAATGTTGGAACGTTTCAACGTTGAAACGTTTAATATGGGCTTTTGAAGGAGATGTGAATGAGTAACGAAGTTATGATCGATGGGCGCCCGGTGGGACCGGGACACCCAACTTTTGTCACTGCTGAGATTGGGATTAATCACAACGGTGACATCGAGATCGCCAAGAAATTGATCGACGCCGCGTCCTTGGCGGGCTGTGATGCCGTCAAGTTCCAGAAGCGCACGCCGGAGCTCTGCGTGCCGGAGGATCGGCGGGACGTGATGCGCGAGACGCCCTGGGGCCTGATGACGTACATGGACTACCGGCACCGGGTTGAGTTTGGGAAAGAGGCATACGATGAGATCGACGCTTACTGCCGCGACAAGGACATGTTGTGGACCGCTTCGTGCTGGGACGTGCCTTCACTGGACTTCATCGAAGCCTATGATCCGGCCTTTCACAAGATCGCCTCGGCTTCGCTGACGGACGACGCACTGTTGAGACGCATCAACGCCACCGGCAAACCGACGGTGCTCTCCACGGGGATGTCGACCATGGCGCAGATCCGCCACGCCGTCTCCCTGTTGGATCAGGAGCGCTTAATTATCCTGCACTGCACCAGCACCTATCCCTGCCCGCCGGAGCAGTTGAACCTGCGGATGATCGAGACATTGCAGGAGACCTTCGACTGCCCTATTGGCTACTCGGGCCACGAGGTAGGCTTGCAGACGACGTACGCTGCTGTTGTGTTGGGGGCCTCTTTTGTTGAGCGCCACATCACCCTGGACCGCGCCATGTGGGGCAGTGACCAATCGGCTTCTATTGAGCCGTGGGGCTTCATGCGCTTGGTGCGGGATATCCGGGTCACGGAGAAGGCGCTAGGGAATGGGAACAAAGAAGTGTATGAGAGTGAAATCCCTATTATGAATAAGCTGCGCGTTGATGCGAAAGATTGAAAAGAGTGAGCATCAGATGAATGATTGTCGAGCTATCCGACAACAAGCTGATCAGCCACATATTGTCCTGGTCATTGCCCGTGGCGAAGCGGTGCGGAATTTCCTCTACTCGGACACACTGAAAGTGCTGAGTGAGCATGCCCATGTGACACTTCTTTCAGTGATTCACGACCAACGGTTTCGCGAGCGCTTCGAGCCTTACGCTGAGATCGTGCCGCTGAAAGCGTATGACGAACCGAAGTGGTTGCGCCGTCTCTACCATGTGTTGTGGCACGCGCACTACCGTTGGCTCTGGAGTGAGAAGGCGAAGAATAAGTGGGAGATCCTGGCACACCGGGCGCAGTCGTTGGGAGCCAAGATCAAGTTACAGTTGTGGAAAGCGCTGATGCGTGCGTTGGCCTTTCGACCGATTCTCAGAAGTCTTACCCGATTATACGACTGGGGAGCGTGGAAATTCCGCCAGACACAAGAGTTTGATCGACTCTTCGAGCAACTCGATCCGGATCTGGTCTTCAACACGGCCCACATCCACGCACCGGCTGCCGATCTTCCCATGCGGGTAGCCCATCGGTTGGGCATTCCGACCGCGGCGTTTATCTTCTCCTGGGATAATCTCACAACCCGCAGTCGTATCACGGTACCGTACGACTACTACTTTGTCTGGCACGATCACATGCGGGATGAGCTGCTGTCCATCTATCCGTCCATTGATCTGGCGCAGGTCTTTGTGACGGGCACGCCGCAGTTTGATTTCCATTTCAAGCCCGAGTTCTGGCTGACGCGTGAAGAACTGGCGGAGGAAATTGGATTTGATCCTGAGCGACCGTATGTGTTGTACACGACCGCGATGGCAAGTGACTTCCCCGAAGAACATCGACATGTCAAGACGGTTATTCGCATTCTAAGTGATTTGAGCTTAGAACCAAAGCCGCAGCTTGTGGTTCGAACCTATGCCAAAGGAACTAGTTCAGAGATGGAATCCCTTGCACAGAAGGAGATACCTGACGTCTTCTTTCCCCCTATTCTCTGGAACAAGGAATGGTTAATGCCGCAGTATGAGGATCTGGCGATCTACACTAGTTTGCTTAGGCACGCAGCGATAGGTATCAATGCAGCTTCAACTGTCTCACTAGAGTTGATGATGCATAACAAGCCAGTCATGAATATAGGGTATGATCCTCCAGGGAGTGATCTTCCTTATTGTATGCGTTGGGTCAGGCATATTGAGTTTGATCATTATGCGCCCATCGCTGAAAGTGGCGGTGTAGAGGTAGCGATGTCCGAGGAGGATATGCGTCAAATCATACCTTGGGGACTTCAACCCCCGGCTCACACTAATGAGAAGGGTGAGAAGTTTGTTCAACACCTGTTTGACGATGGGTTAGATGGAACCGCCGGAGAACGGATTGCGAATAAGTTACTTGCATTGGCTTTAGATGAGCGAACGTAGACATTATTGGGAGGCGCTTTCTTGACAGCTTCAACAAAAGAATCAACTCAGGTTCTTTATGTAGTCAACTCGAGTTTGCCTTCACCTACAGGTGGGGGGAGAACTAGAATCGTCTCTTCAGCGCGGCAGGTGAAGAGGCGGGGGTTTCGGGTGATTATTCTGTGCTTTTTTTCTTTACCCCGCGCTATTTCTCACCTTGGGTTATTACTCTCGGGAAGGCAAAAACTGAAAAGCGATTCAGGTTGTCCATTGATCTATGTGCCCAAGTTGCCCTTACAGCGAATATCATTGATTAGGCGGCTTAATAAGTGGTTCTGTGGACTTGTCATTTTTATCATTTGCTGGCTTAACAGGATTCATATCGCTCACGGACATGGGTTTGCTCCCTCTTCTTTTGTCTTGACCGCACAGAAATTTGGGGCTGCTCTTAGCCTTGTTGCGGATATACATGGGGCCACTTTGGAAGAGGCGATTTATGCGGGCCGCTTGGCATCAGATGATGAAGTAGTTAAAGTGTACAAAAAAGATGAAAAAAGTGTATTAAACCAATCTGAGTGGCTTATTTTTGTGTCTAGTGCCATGCGTAAATACTATGAAGATTTGGCACAAGACACTTTTGTAAAAGCTTCCGTAATTCCATGTGCTACCGAGACGTCTTTTGAAATTGACGAAAGGCGAAGGGCTTTTTTAAGGAGTAAATTTGGATTAGAAAACAGAATAGTTTTCTGCTATGTCGGCTCTGCTGCCCCTTATCAGATGATTGGCGAAATGGTTCGGTTATTTGATAGGATTACCAAGTATATTCCCAAGGCATTTTTTCTACTCTTTTCGCATCATCAAGATGTTTTTCTTAGTTACATGCAGGAAGTTGCAATAAATCCATCTCGATATCGAGTAACAGCAGTCGATCATAACGAAATTTTTGACTACTTACAGATGGGAGATATTGGCTTTTTACTTCGCGAAAACTCAATAGTCAATCGTGTCGCATCCCCAACTAAGTTTGCAGAATATTGTTTGAGCGGATTACCTGTGATTACCACTGCGTACGTGGGAGATTTTAGTGCAATGGTAAAGGATCAGAAGTTGGGATATGTTTTGGATCTTCCGAGTCTGTCGGTGGACATGAATTTAGTTAATTTTGTAATGGATGTACAGCAAAACCGTTCAATATATGCTAAGCGTTGCGCGAATTTTGCTAAAGAGAACTTCTCCTGGGATCATTATGGGAGTGTGTTGTCGGATATATATCTTCGAGTTGAGCAAAATTGAGATTCGCATGTCATAGTTGTGTAATTTCACACCATCAATTTATGAATTGTAGGAGCATATGAAGGTATTCACTGTTATCGGAACTCGTCCTGAAGCAATTAAGATGGCGCCTGTGATTCGAGGTCTAGCTAATCACCAGGATCAGATTGAATCTCAAGTAGTGTCCACAGGTCAACATCGCCAGATGCTGGACCAGGTACTAAGTATATTTCAGGTTCAGCCTGATTATGATCTGGAGATTATGCAACGTTCACAGACTCTGTTTCAAATCACGCGACGTATATTGGTTGGACTGGAACAACTTCTTCAAAATGAAAAACCGGACGTTGTGTTGGTTCAAGGTGATACGACGACTGCATTTACTGCTGCCCTTGCGGCTTCTTATCTTAAAATTTGTGTAGGTCATATAGAAGCAGGATTACGGACCTATGATAAATATCAGCCCTATCCTGAAGAGATGAATCGGCAGATGGTCTCTACGCTTGCAGATATGCACTTTGCTCCTACTGAAGGAGCTCGCGATAATTTGCTTCGTGAAGGTGTGTCTGATAATCTCATTTATGTTACTGGAAACACAGTAGTTGACGCCTTAACCTATATTGCAAGTCTAAATCGTAATTTTGGGAATCAGGATTTGGCTGAGATTGACTTTAGTAAAGAACGGGTTCTTCTCGTTACTGCCCATCGCCGTGAAAATTGGGGAGACCCTATAAAGAATATTTGTCGCGCTTTGTGCGGTATTGTTCAAAAATACCCTGATGTGAGGATTGTCTTCTCCGTTCATATGAATCCTGAAGTGCAGAAGATTGTTCACACTCAATTAGATCGAGTTGAACGTATTCATTTGTTAAAACCTCTCGATTACATACAGTTTGTCCATCTGATGTCAAAAGCCCATTTGATTCTCACCGATTCTGGTGGAATTCAAGAGGAGGCGCCTTCGTTGGGTAAGCCAGTCTTGGTGCTTCGTAAGGTAACAGAACGTCCCGAAGGAGTTGAGGCAGGTGTTCTGAGGATGGTTGGTACTTCGCTTGATCGAATTGTAGACGAAACCAGTCGATTATTAGATAGTAACGAAATCTACAATGAGATGGCAGAGATTTCGAATCCGTATGGTGATGGTCATGCAGCGAAGCGGATAGTACAGATATTGATGGAAGGATGCTCTTGAATCTAGTGATCATCTCGCATAAGCCTTGCTGGAAAGAATCATCGTCCCCATCGGGCTACGTCACCGACGGCGGATTCCCCTTCCAGATGCAAGCCCTATCGGAGCTCTTCGACCAAACTGAGATCGCGGTGCCCATTGAGGACGCTTCGGCTCCCGCTGGCACGCATCCACTCACCGGACACAATGTATCCGTACTCTCATTGTCTATGCCGCCGGGTCACCACCTGCGGCGCAAATTGGCCTTGTTTCCCTGGATGGCGTTGAACCTAGGCTCCCTCTGGCAAGCGGTTCGAGAGGCGGATGCCGTGCACGCGCCGATTCCAGGCGACATCGGCACCCTCGGGATCCTCGTGGCGCTGGCCCAGCGGAAGCCGCTTTTTGTGCGCTACTGTGGGCGTTGGGGAAAGAAAGAAACGTTCGCTGAACACTTCTGGCACTGGCTGCTGGTGCGCATCGCCGGCGGCAGCAACGTTGTGCTGGCGACTGGTGGAGGCGAAGCGCCGCCTTCCCCAAAAAACGGAGCCATCGACTGGATCTTCTCAACGTCGATGCGGCAGGCGGAGATCGATACCTACCGCCCGCGCCGCCCCTGGCAGCGCGGCGAGCGGCTGCGTCTCATCATTGTGGGACGGCTGGAGGGTGGGAAAAACGCAGATCAGGCCATTCGAGCGCTAAAAGAGATTCGTAAGCACTATTCCCAAACGACGCTGGACGTGATCGGGGACGGCAGATTGCTGCCGGAGTATCGACAATTGGCATCAGATCTGGAATTGGGCAACGCGGTCATCTTTCACGGTAAGGTCGAGCACGAGCGGGTGCTTGCGCTCTTGAATCAGGCGCACATCTTCTGCTTCCCGACGGAGTCCGAAGGTTTTCCCAAGGCTGTGCACGAGGCTTTGGCCTGCGGGCTGCCCGTGGTGACCACACCGGTCTCCGTGCTGCCCACCTTGATTGGAGAGGAGAATGGGAGGTTGATCGAGGCGCCACGAGCGGAGAAGATCGCTCAAGCTGTGCTAGACATTATCGCGGATAATGAGGGATTTGCTGCCATGGTGCAGCACACCCAGGATACAGCCCAGGCCTATACACTGGAAGCGTGGCGCGACGAGATCGGCGAACGTTTGGGCGCGGCGTGGGGGAGGTTGCGGAGCGATGGTTGATCTCTCTAAGCTCAACATCTGTTTTCTTGCCGGTACGTTGGGGCAAGGCGGTGCGGAACGACAGCTCTACTATATCCTAAGAACCTTGCGCGAGCAAGGTGCCACGGTGCGCCTGTTGAGTCTGTCGCAGGGGGAATTCTGGGAGGCCAAGATCCGCGCACTGGGGATACCGGTCACGTGGGTGGGACAATCAACATCGAGACTCATACGCCTGTTCAGAATTCTTGCTCTACTGCGTAGGGACCCTCCCGACGTTTTCCAGAGCCAGCATTTCTATACCAACCCTTACGTAGCCGCTGCGGCGCGGTTATTGCGGATACCCAGCGTGGGAGCTATACGAAGTCACCTTACCCAGGAGATACGAAAAGTCGGTCATCTGAGCAGTCTTGCGTTAAGATTACCTAGAATTGTGGCAGCGAACTCCTTGGCGGCAATAAATGGAGCCCAAGCAAGAGGATTAGCGAGAGAACAGCTATACTATTTGCCAAATGTCGTGAATACGGAATGCTTTTCTCTCCCAACCGTCACAAAGGAAATGAAGGGGTATATCCAGATCATCGCAGTGGGACGTCTTATAAACGAAAAACGGATAGATCGTTTCCTGGAAGTCATCGCTGAACTTTACAAGCAGTCAACGATCTCTCTTCGCGCTAGGATTGTGGGTGATGGCCCGCAGCGCGGTTTCCTTGAGCAGTACGCGAGGCAGTTGAATCTAGTGCCTGACTTGGTTGAATTCAGCGGCAAGGTTTCAGATACGGAGCGCATTTACAAAGAATCCGACATCTTACTCCTTACGTCCGACTGGGAAGGGACGCCTAACGTGGTATTGGAAGCTATGGCTTCCGGAGTGCCCGTCGTAGCGACCAACGTAGGCGATGTGCCGGAGATTATTGAAGATGGCAGGACTGGGTTCCTTGTAGAGCCAGATGATACTGCGGCGATAATTGATGCAACGGCGCGGCTAATACAAGACTTTTCGTTAAGGCGAAAGATCGGAACCCAGGCGCGAGCCCACATTATGGAACACTATTCGTTAAGCCGTTTGCCCCAATACCTCTATGATTTGTATGCGCGGGTCTTAGGACCTCCTGATTTTGGATACTCCTAGTGGCTAGTTTCATGAATGAAGTGCTCATGGAAGATAGCGAGAAATCGATATGCCCTCGATATCTGTAGCCGTTTCGGAATTTCCCCTTACCGAGAGAAACAATACGCTCTCGCGCCCTGCGCGCACGCTGCTCTTCTTGGGGCTTCACGTGCCCCTGGCGTTTCTCGTATCGCAACATCCTCTGCTGGCAACCGCGCACGCGCTCCTGGTGCTTGCCATCGGGCTATGGGCTGTGCTAACACGTCCAGTTGAGGACACATTGCAGATTCAAATTGTTGGATATATCGCCGGCTCGGAGATACTCTGGCGCATGACCAACGCCTACGTCTTCTATGAGTTCGGAAAATATGCAGTTGTCCTTATCCTGGGGCTGGCGATTTTGCGCCGTTACCGAAACCGAACCCTACCTGTTATCCCAGTTTTTTACTTTCTCTATCTCGTGCCTGCCATCATACCGTGGTTTGGTCAATCTTTCGGCATCGCCCGCCGCCGGATCAGTTTCACGCTCTCTGGACCGTTGAGTCTGGCGGTCAGTTCCATCTACTTTGCCAGCCGTGAACTCGACGCGGACGAAAGAAAGGAGCTGGCGATTTCTGTCATCGGACCGGTGCTTGCTACCGCGACGCTGGTGATATGGGAGTTGATCTCGGCGGGATCATCACTGCAATTTGGTCGCAGCTCCTTGAGTCGTACATTTGTCGGTTGGGGGACCAATCAGATCTCCAATTTGCTCGCACTGGGCGTCGTCTTCTGTTGGTTATGGGTTATTGAAAGGAAAACACCTTCCTGGATCCGGGTGTTGGCCCTTACCTTGATGTCAGGTCTTTTGACGTTGGCGATTATTACCTTTTCCAGGGGGGGCGTCTTCACCGCCGTGCTAGCATTGGCTGCCACGTTACCCTTTCTAATCTCTGGTCAGCGAAATCGATGGTTTGTCCTGTTAGTTGTACTTTGCCTGCTTGGGGCGTTTGTATATCTGGTTATCCCATGGATCGTCGACTTCACCGAGGGGATGGTGGTGGAGCGATACAGCGACACCGATACAACGGACCGCCTGGAGCTGGCCCTGAGCGAACTCCAACTCTGGCTGGATCATCCCACCGGTGTGGGGGTGGGCCGAGCCCGGTACTACGTCGATGAATACGCCTTGGATCACGACCTGATGGCGCACGTTGAGTACACGCGCTTAATGGCTGAACATGGCATTCTAGGGCTCCTATCGTTTGCCCTGCTTATGGGTGGGGCCTGGGCCCAATACATCCAAACTGACAAACTTGCATCCAAGACATGGACGGTTGCCCTGCTCTGCTACGCGTTGCTCTATATGGGACACTCTTCCATGCGCACCGTAGCCCCCGGTCTTCTGTATGGGATCACCTGGGCCGGGATTCAATCGCAAGAGCATGAATCTGGGACGTGAGATCACTGCGCGAATGGTGAGTTGAGGGAGTTATGAAATCTAAGGCCGAACGTTTTCTCTATCGGAAGTATAGGAATCTGTGATGCGTGTCTTAATGGTCACCAGCGAATGGCCCACGCCTGAACATCCTGAACGCGTGCCCTTTATCGTTCAGCAGGTAGAAGGTCTCCGTCAACGGGGCATAGAGGTGGAGGTCTTCCCTTTCCGGAGTGCTCGAAATCCAGTTAACTATGCTCGTGCGTGGCTTGGTCTGCGACGGAAACACGACCTGCAAACCTTTGACGTGGTACATGCTCAATTTGGGCAGAGCGGCTTGCTGGCTTGGGGGACCCGGACGCCACTCGTGGTCACCTTCTGGGGTAGCGATCTACACGGCATTGTCAATTCAAACGGCGACTACACCTGGATTGGCAAATTTCAACAGCTAACCAGTCGTCTCGTCGCCCGCTACGCTACAGAAGTCATCGTCGTCTCAAAACACATGACCGAGTTTCTTCCGCCCAAAGTAGCTGCTGCCGCTCATGTAATTCCAGGCGGGATCGATTTCGAACTTTTCCATCCTATGCCTCAAGAAAAAGCGCGCCAACGGCTTGAACTTCCTATGGATCGGCGATTAGTCCTTTTCCCGGCTGATCCTAAGCGACCGGTCAAGCGGTATCATCTGGCACAAGAGGCGGTCCAGTGGATTAATGAGCAAGGAAATATAGAAGTGGAGCTCTTAGTGCTTTCGGGTGTACGGCACGATGAAGTTCCAATCTATATGAATGCCTGTGACGCACTTATTCTGACATCGAAGCATGAAGGCTCTCCAACGGTGGTAAAAGAGGCATTAGCGTGTAATTTACCTGTCGTCTCTGTGGATGTGGGGGATGTTCGAGAACGTGTTGGGGAACTGAGTGGCTGCGCTATTTGTGAAGTTGATTCGGTCCAAACCGTTGCGGAAAATCTCAAAAAGGTATTGCTTCATGCTGAACCAATCCAAGGTAGAGAGACACTTGGGGATTTAGAGGCGAACGTGATCGCTGAGAGAATTACTGAAGTTTATAAGCTAGCTCTTGCTAAAAGCCAATGAACCACTGTCATCGGAGGAAAGGGGCCGCTTGGTCTGCACCGGTTTGCTCAACGCCGATATGCCGCTCATTCGCTATGAGGTCGGAGATCGCGGTGCGATAGCGCCACCAGATTCAATCTGCCCCTGCGGAAGATCTTTACCCATTCTTCAGAAAGTCGAAGGACGGATGGACGACGTAATTCTGACACCAGATGGTCGGCGTATTGGACGTCTTGATCCAGTTTTCAAGGGAGAGATGCCGGTTCGGGAAGCGCAGATTATCCAGGAGCGGCTAGATTTGCTACAGATCCGATTTGTTCCAGATTCTAGCTATAGGCCTGCAGATGGGAAGGATCTGGTCAGGCGGTTGCGCGAACGCGTGGGAAATGTGGATGTCAGACTAGAGCCGGTGAATCACATACCTCGTACAGCCAATGGTAAATTTCGAGCAGTGATAAACAAACTTGAGAAACAGCAATGAATAAGGGAGTCATGTCATTAGGCATCGATCTTGAGCTATTCCATAATGCTGAAGTATGGAAAGAACCTGTCTTCACGCTATGTGCTTTTGTCTTACCCATGATCATCGCCATAGCATTCTATGCTGTACTACCAGACTCTTTGCGCTCAGAAGAAGCCACCGATTTCAAATCTTTTTATGCTCCAGTGGCAGAGGGACTAGTGGAGGGCAAAGGTTTTTACTTAGACAGCAAACCTGCGACCAGATACCCCCCTGGTTATCCTTTAATTTTAGCGGGTATCTTCAGAATCGAGCAACATACATCATTGTCGCGATCTATTCTTTTACGCATCATGGTACCTTTTTCTTATGGGATCGCATCTGTTTTCTTGTATCTACTAGCACGATATTTCAAAGATCCTGGGAGTGCACTTTTAACATGTGTAGTATGGGCCGTCTATCCCCCCTGGCTCTGGATGACAAAGCAGTCCAACAGCGAAATACCCTACGTTGTCTTTTTTTATGCTGGTATTTGGTTACTTTGGAGAGGGCTAAATCAAAAGAAAACAAGAGAACTCCTATTGTTACTATCTGGTGCGTTCATCGGAGGTTCTGCGTTAATCCGTCCAGCAGCCGTGGGTCTAAGCCTCGTGCTACCTTTCTTTGCACTCTGGTATTTGTCCAAAGAGACGCCAGCGCAAAGACTGAAAAACGCTGTTCTCGTGTTTATCGGCTTCTGCGTTGTCATTCTTCCCTGGCAAGTTTGGCTTAGCAGAAATGTTAATGGATTCGCCCTCCTAAGCACGGGCGGTACACCTAGTATTAGAGATGGCTTGACGTTCGCTGAGGCTCCCAAGGATTATCGACAACGAATAGACATGCCTGAGGATGTCAAACTCTTTATGCATCGCGCTTTGGAGAGACAGCAATCGGGAGACTTGAGCACCTTGCATGATATTATTAGTTTTCTACACCTAGAAGTAAAGCGCGATCTTGTAACTGTTACAAAACTTTACGTAGTCAAGGCCGCACGCAGCTGGTATGCAACTGACAGTGGTCACTATGAGAATTTGATTCTTCTGTCCCAGATCCCATTTCTTGCTCTAGTCACTATAGGAGTTTTTGCAAACTCTCGATCTCCTAATTTTTCATCTGGTCTAATAGTGCTAGTTCTAGGAGTCATTCTCTATTTCTGGATCATGACAATCCTGGTTTTGTCTATAGTTCGATATATGTTACCTGCTATCGGTCTTTCGTTTATCTTAATTCCTGAAGTTGAATATTTCAAACATTTATTGAAACTGGATCGTCAAAGATGAAAAGCGGTGCCAAATATGATGGTTGGTAAAACAAAGCTGGTAGTCACAGTCGTCATCCCCATCCGCAACGAAGCCGACTTCATCGCGCGTACCCTGAACGCCGTGCTGGCGCAGGACTATCCCGCCGACCGCATGGGAATCTTAGTCGTCGACGGCATGTCCACCGACGGCACCCGCGAGATCGTCCGCCGGATCATAGCGCAGCAGACACAGAGCGTTGCTCAGGAGCCATCATCCATCGTCCTTCGTCCCTCCTCCCCCGTCCCTCGTCCCTCGTCCATCCGCCTTCTCGACAACCCCGCCCAGATCGTCCCCACCGCCATGAACGTCGGCATCCGCGAGGCCCGGGGCGACGTGATCATCCGCGTCGACGGACACTGCGAGATCCCCCCGGACTACGTCAGCACCTGCGTCCACTACCTGCAGACCACGGACGCCGACAACGTGGGCGGCAAGGTCGAGCCCATCAACGACACTTTCATGGGAGAAGCCATTGCTGTGGCGACCAGTACCCCACTCTTTATTGGTAATTCTCACTTTCGCTACTCAGATGAAGAAAGATACGCGGATACAGTCCCCTTTGGGGCTTACCCTAAAGAAGTGTTTGACAAAATCGGCTTGTATGACGAGGAACTGGTACGCCACCAGGACTATGAACTGAACTGCCGCTTGCTAAACGCAGGTGGAAAAATCCTCTACACCCCCCAATTGAAGACCCGGTACTTCACCCGCGGCAGCCTCTGGAAACTGGCGCAGCAGTACTTCCAGTACGGGATGTGGAAGGTACGGGTGATGCAGAAGATGGCGAATGCCTTCCGCGCGCGCCACTTCGCCCCCACCCTGTTCACGCTCTTCGTGTTGGGCGGGATGCCGGTGAGCCTCGCCCTGCCCTGGGCCTGGCCCCGCTGGCTCTACGTCGCCGGGCTGGCGCTCTACGGGATCGCCGCCGTCGGCGCCTCCGTCGTCGAGGTCGCCAGGCGGGGTCGCTGGAGACTCCTGCCGGTCCTGCCGCTGGTCTTCGCCACCATTCACCTGAGCTGGGGCGGCGGCTTCTGGTGGGGCGTCCTGCGGTGGAATCTGGGGGGAGGGCGGGAGTGAAGGGGAGAGGGGGTGAAAGGGAGAGGGGGTGAGGGGGGGGCTTTGAGGACCCTCAGCGGTAGGTTGGACACTGATTTACACACATAGCCACAGATTTACGATCAGGGAAAATCTGTGAGAGCTGTGTCATCCGTGTCCAAATCAGAACGTAGCCACTAGCTACCTATCACTTTTGCGAATGTTCAAGGACACAGAGCAACACAGAGGCTCTTCACAGAGATACACAGAGAGTGCGTAAGGTCGCAGGCAACGGTGGGGTCCTTATGGAGAGGAAAAGCCCCCACCAGGACCCGCAAACTGTCGCTTACCCTCCTCTCCGGGGGCTCTGTGCCTACTCAGCGCTCTCTGTGACCCGGATTTTACCGCTGTTAAACACAGTCCGAGCACCGATTTTAAAAGTGATAGGTAGCCAGACGTAGCCATAAGGAGACCGAGCGTAACGTGTCAACGTTTGCACGCTCTAACATTTTAACGCAACGATCCTTGTCTCTGA
>NPIE01004115.1_pt1 | contig 20655 bp, 18 predicted proteins | sample 8637661 | NCBI WGS metagenome assembly NPIE01 (sample SAMN07420842, study PRJNA396082) | bioreactor metagenome | isolation source: sample BA12 brine-fed electro-methanogenic bioreactor BA | place: Japan: Kochi | collected 2016-12-09
GCGCAGCGTACCCTACAATTTATGCATAAAGACGAGCGTTAGAACGATAGGGAGGTGAATAATTACGAAATTTAAGCTGCGGTATAGCAATCACGGTTGCCAAGGTTTTTTAGCCCGGCAACCGTGAGTTTAAAAGGGATTAAAGTTTAGGCGTCCGATTCGCTTTCGGATTTAACAGCGGGTTTGCTGTCGGTAGTGTTGTCCGGTTTAGCGGCGGTAGCGTCCTGTTCACGGCGAGGCTTCTCGTCTTGTGTTTTAACCACTTCTGCCGATTTCGGGCCTTCATCGGCTTGAGTCGGAACATTCGGTCCGCTGGTTTCGCTCTGTTGTGAGGATTCCGGTTTTCTGTAATTCGGGTTCCGAGGGCGGCGTCGATTCGGGCCTCTTCTCCCATTTCTGGATGGCGATTTTTTTACCGGTTGTTCGACAGCTTCATTCGTAGTTTTGTCCGGCTCAACCGGTTGTTGAGCGACTTCTTCGGTAATGGTCTCTTTCTGTTCGTCAGGTTTTGTTTCACGCTTATTGACGGGTCTTTTAGGTCGGTTGTTTCGACTCCCCGGTCCACGTTTGTTATCGCGTTTTTTGCCCGGCGTTCTTTCTTCGCCTTCTTTTCGTTCCTGTTTTTTGGCTGGCTGGGGCATGGCTGGCGTTTCTTCTTTACCGCCGACCAATTTTTGCCAAAAGCGCTTAATCAGGCTGGCCGAGGTGTTGCGGTTTTGTACCGGCGCAGGTGCATCGGGTAGAAATTCCTTAATAGCCGCTTGTTCGGCTTTAGGTTTGATCTGTTGCGCGAATTCAGGAAGCGGAATATCTTCTTCCTTAATTTGTAGATAGCTAGGTTTTTCCTCGATCGCATCCTTGGCTTTGATCCGGTCGATCGTGTAAGCCGGCGTTTCCAGGTGTTTGCTCGGCAAAATCACGATGCCGACTTTTAATCGAGACTCGATCAATTCGATAGCTGGCCGCTTTTCATTGAGCAGGAAAGTCGCGCTTTCGATCGGCAAATGCGCGATGACTTTTTCGGTGCCGGGTTTCATCGCTTCTTCTTCCAGTACCCGCAACACTGCCAACGCGACCGATTCGACATTACGAATCGTCCCTTGGCCTTTACAGCGAGGGCAGATCAGTTGCGTAGATTCACCTAGCGAAGGTCGAAGTCGTTGTCTAGACATTTCCAGCAAACCGAATCGCGAAATCCGGCTGGTTTGTATGCGAGCGCGATCGATTTTTAACGCATCGCGTAAGCGGTTTTCGACTGCGCGTTGATTTTTATTAGCCATCATATCGATGAAGTCGATAACGAACAAACCGCCCAAATCGCGAAGCCGTAACTGACGAGCGATTTCATCAGCGGCCTCAAGGTTGGTATTCAAAGCGGTTTCTTCGATGTCGCTGCCTTTGGTCGCGCGTGCCGAGTTAATATCGATCGAGGTCAATGCTTCGGTATGATCGATCACGATCGAGCCGCCGGATGGCAGCGATACTTCGCGTCCGTAGGCGATTTCGATTTGCGATTCGATTTGATAGCGACTAAACAACGGTACCGAATCCTGATAGAGTTTCGCTTTGGACAAAAAGTGCGGCATGACCTGTTTCAAAAACTTTTGCACCAGGTGAAATGCTTCTTCCTTGTCGATCAGGATTTCATCAATGTTACCGCGTAGATGGTCGCGTAAGGCCCTGATGATGACATTGCTTTCTTGGAATATCAAAAAAGGTGCGGAGTGCTCGCTAGCCGAACGCTCGATCGCTTCCCAGAGTTGTAATAGATAATTCAAGTCCCATTGCAGCTCTTCGGCGCTCTTGCCGCATCCGGCGGTACGGACGATCAGGCCCATGGTGTCGGGAATCTCCAGCGCCGTCATGACTTCACGCAATTCATTTCGCGTATCGCCTTCAATTCGCCTGGAAATACCGCCGGCTTTCGGGTTGTTCGGCATCAATACCAAATAGGTTCCGGCGAGGCTGATGTAGGTGGTTAATGCCGCGCCTTTGTTTCCGCGTTCTTCTTTTTCGATTTGAACGACGATTTCTTGGCCTTCCTTGATTTGATCTTTGATCGATGCTCGTCCGCCTTCGGAGGTGTCTCCTTCCGCGCGTTGCCGGAAGTTCGGAGCGATTTCTTTAAACGGTAAAAAGCCGTGTTTTTCGGAGCCGTAATTCACGAAAGCGGCTTCTAGGCTAGGTTCGATACGGGTAATAATGCCTTTGTAAATGTTTGACTTTTTTTGTTCTTTTGAAGGGACTTCAATGTCAAAATCATAAAGTTTTTGACCATCTACCAAAGCGACACGCAGTTCTTCAGGTTGCGTGGCATTGATAAGCATTCTTTTCATTTAAGGTATCCTTGATTATTCCTGCTCCATGTTTAGAATTTTTTTAAGACATTCAGGTTGCACATCGGCGTTAGACCTTCGTATGGGCTGTTACGATGCCGCGGCCTTTAGGGTCGGGACGGATATTTGTGCCGTCCTATGATTGGCGGTCTCGCTTGCTTTCGTTCATTCGTTTAAGTTATGAAAAGCAAAAGAATATGCATTGTTTATTCAGCATGATTTATTCGATGCGAATAGATGTGCGCAAGCCTGTCTTCTTGTAAAATCCTTCCTAAACAGGAATTATTATATTTCGCTCATCACGGGTCGAACGATAAAACCCAAAATTCCAATGACTGAACAGTCGTTTAGTAACTGTTCAGCGAATAATTTTTTAGGGCTCCTAATCGCATAAGGCGGACGGAGCGTTTATTTTAGTTGTATAAACTGGCCTAATATATCAATGTTAACGGCACTCATCAATTTAAAGAATCATGTCATAAAATATACTGGTATCATTATTCGATGAAACCAGTACAGCAAGAAACGCATTCAGGCGTTCAATTTATTGAAGTTTTTGAAGAAAACTGCGATCAACGGCTTGATAACTTTTTGATTGCCAAGCTGAAAGGCGTGCCTAAAAGTCGGATTTATCGGATTGTTCGAAAGGGCGAGGTACGCGTCAATAAGGGCCGTGTGGATGTAAAATATCGCTTAAAGGAGGGCGATGTCGTCAGAATTCCACCGATACGCGTTGCCGAGACCGAAAATGACGCATTTGTGCCTCAATCATTAAGACAAAGTCTAGAGCATGACATTTTGTATGAAGACGATGTGCTGTTGGTGCTCAATAAGCCGTCCGGTTTTGCCGTGCATGGCGGTAGCGGACTGGATTCTGCGGTCATCGAAGGGCTTAGGCAATTAAGACCTGCTGCGCCGTTTCTAGAGTTAGTGCACCGCTTGGATAGGGATACTTCCGGTTGTTTATTGATTGCGAAGAAAAGGAGTGCTTTGCGAAAACTGCATGAACTGTTTCGCGGCGACGATATTCAAAAAACCTATTTGGCCGTATTAGCGGGTCGTTGGGCGCGAAAAAAGTTGGTGGTTACAGCACCGTTGCAAAAAAATGTTAACAAAGGCGGCGAGCGTATGGTCGAAGTGAGTCGATCGGGAAAAGAAGCCGAAACTTTTTTCCGACGCATCAAGCTATTGCCGAATGCGACTTTGGTCGAAGCGTCACCTAAGACCGGACGAACACATCAGATTCGTGTTCATGCCGCATGGCTAGGTCATCCGATCATCGGCGACGAGCGTTATGGAGACTTCGAGGTTAATAAGGCGTTCAAAAAAATGGGTTTTAAGCGAATGTTTTTGCACGCTTACCGATTGGAATTCGTCCACCCCGTTACCGGTCAACGATTACAGATTACCGCGCCCGTGCCGAAGCTAATGGACGCATTAATTAACAATAATGATGATGACTAAGGAATATGCATAAAACAACTTCTCGAAACAGTAAGCTTTGTGGAGGTTCGGTGACTCGCTTAACAGGACGCCGTGAATACATCCCTGTAGGCTTGACGGCAGCTGTCCCTGCTGCCGACACCTGTCAATCGAGCCACCGAACCTCCCTTCCAACATTTGAAGAAGTTGTTTGATGTTCGTTCCTAAACGCTTTGATTTGATTATTTTTGATTGGGATGGAACACTGGTCAATACGATCGATTGGATCGTGCATTGTTTGCAGGATGCCGCTGTTCGATGTCGTTTTGAGGTGCCTGAGGATCAAGCGGCAAAGGATGTGATCGGATTGAGCATCGATAATGCTGTTCGCCAGCTGTTCCCGGAAGCCGATAAGGACGCCAGGAATACGTTTATCGAGCATTACGGCAGGGCGTTTTTTGCCAAGCAGCTGAGCCGAGCCGATTTGTTTAAGGGCGTGTTCGATATGCTAAATGTCCTGAGAACGAATGGTTATCGATTGGCGGTGGCTACTGGAAAGGGGCGGAAAGGCTTGCAGAAGGCTCTCATGCAAACCGGTACCGAGCATTTGTTCGACATCACTCGTTGCGCCGACGAAACCGCGTCCAAGCCGGCTCCTGTCATGTTGCAAGAAATCATCGATCGCCTCGAAATTCCGGCCGAACGAGCCTTGATGGTCGGCGATTCGATTCATGATTTGCAAATGGCTCGTAATGCGGGAATTGTTTCGGCGGCCGTTGCTTGCGGTGCGCATAGTCCGGAACTGTTACGGCAATACGACCCTCTATTTAATTTGGCACAAACATCACAATTACTGAAATTTATTTGAGGTTAACAAGTGGAAAGCAATAATGACAGCCAGGCCGTTTCTAAATCGGAACGGAAAGACGGTTGGGAGCGGGAAACGATAGAAAAATTAGCTTTTGCGGCGATAACGGAACAAAGAAGAGCACGGCGCTGGGGCATTTTTTTCAAAATGCTGACTTTTTTGTATTTGGTTGCCATTTTTGCGGCAATTATGTTTCCAAAGTGGAAGGACGACATCGGGATGGGTTTGGACATTAAGGGGCATACCGCGGTGATCGATGTGGTCGGCATGATTGCCGAGGATAAGGATGCCAATGCGGGCCGCATTATCAAGGGGCTGCGTCAAGCCGCGAAAGACAATAGTACGCGCGGCATCATTCTGAATGTCAATTCACCGGGTGGGAGCCCTGTGCAATCGGACTATATCTTTCATGAAATCAGGGAATTGAAGAAAGAATATCCCGACTTGCCGATTATATCGGTCGTGGGAGATATCTGTGCGTCCGGCGGCTATTACGTCGCTTCGGCAGCCGATAAAATTTATGTGAATCAAGCCAGCCTGATCGGTTCGATCGGCGTGTTGATGAATGGTTTCGGCTTTGTCGATACGCTCGATAAGCTGGGGGTAGAACGACGTCTGCTGACGTCCGGGGAGCATAAAGGTATGCTCGATCCTTTTTTACCGGTAGATGAAGAAGAAATTCAGCATATGCAGAAATTGCTCGGCCAAGTGCACCAGCAATTTATCGATGCGGTAAAAGAAGGACGAGGAACACGTTTAAAGGAGACTGACTTGATATTTTCCGGTATGGTTTGGACCGGGAAAGAAGGGGTTGAATTGGGCCTGGCCGACGATTTCGGTAGTGTAAATTATGTTGCCAAGCAAGTTATCGGCGCTGAAAAGTTGGTTAATTTTACGCCGCCCGAGCGCTTACTCGATAAGTTAGCGGGTAGAATCGGTGCGTCGTTCGGTAAGTCGCTAGGCGTCTTTAGCGAAAAAATGCTGATTCAATAACCTTTTATTCAGTAAGGGTTCAGATGAACCCTTTAAGCTCGGTCTACTTCATTGCCTTGGTCGCTTTTAAGGCAAATGCGAATATTAATTTAAGGTGCTGGATTAGCAATGACAAATTTAATCAAAGTGGTATTGATGACCGCATTATTACCTGTCTCGGTTTCATTCGGGGGCGAATTTATGGTCGCGATGGTAAGTTTGGATGAAGCGACCAAGCAAGTTCGTCAAGACAGCAAAGTCAAAGTGCTGGGGGCTAAAACCGAATCGATTGAAGACCGAAAGGTTCATGTCATCAAAATCCTGACACCCGACGGCAGAATACAATATCAGCGTATCGATGCAGAAACAGGGCGATTATTAGGTAGGGATAGGTAAGGAACATGCACAAAATGACTTCTACAAGTAGTAGGCTTTGCTGCGGTACGGTGACTCGCTTGACAGGGCGCCGTGAATACGTCCATGTAGGCNNAATCGAGCCACCGAACCCCCTTCCTGCAGTTGTCGAAGTTTTTTCATACTCGATCCTAAAAGGAAGTGACCGATGCGTATTTTAGTCGTTGAAGACGAATTAATTCTGTGCGAACAAATCAAAAAATTTTTGACCGATAAGGGCTTTGCCGTTGATACGGCTAATAAAGGCAGTGACGGTTATTATTTGGGTAAGGAGTACCCGATCGATGCGGCCATCGTTGATATAGGTCTTCCCGATTTTTCAGGTATCGAATTGATTAAACGTTTGCGTAAAGATGAGGTGGTTATCCCAATATTGATCTTGACCGCAAGAAGCCGCTGGCAGGAAAAGGTGGAAGGCCTTGAAGCCGGCGCCGATGATTATTTAGTCAAACCTTTTCATTACGAAGAATTGTTAGCTCGTCTCAATGCCTTGATTAGGCGCTCCGGAGGCAAGGCCCATCCTGTTTTAAAGCACGCGAATATCGAGTTGGATACTGCCGCACAAGAGGTCAGGGTATCCGGCGAGAGGCTCGAATTGACCGCGTTTGAATACAAAGTGCTTGAGTACCTGATGTTTCGTAAAGGCGAAGTCATATCAAAGTCGGTATTGACTGAACATATTTATGAAGAGGATTTCGATCGGGATAGTAATGTGATCGAAGTCTTTATTGGTCGTTTAAGAAAAAAGCTTGATCCCGACGGGACAAGTAAGCCGATCGAAACATTGCGCGGGCGCGGTTATCGAATCCCACAAGAGTAGGGCTAAACAGGCTGTTTCTTGCGTAATTTTTAATCCGATATGAGTAAAAAAACGAAAACAGCCTTCGTATGCGAGGAGTGCGGTGCCGATTACCCTCGTTGGAACGGTCAATGCACTGCCTGTGGAGCATGGAATTCAATTAAGGAAGTGAGGCTTGGTGCAGGCAAATCCGAGCGAAATAAGAGAACGGATGGCTATTCCGGGATTAGGTCGTCCGTGCAAGCCTTATCAGATGTTGATTTGGCTCAGGCGGAGCGACTGTCGACCGGGATTTCTGAGTTTGATCGAGTTTTGGGCGGCGGTGTTGTCAGAGGCAGCGTAACGCTGATCGGCGGCGCGCCGGGAGCCGGAAAGAGTACCATATTGCTCCAGGCAATTGCCGATATGGCCCGACGCGGGATTGATGTGCTCTATGTTTCAGGCGAAGAGTCTTTGCAGCAAATCGCCGAGCGGGCCCACCGATTGAATGTGTCAGGCGAGCGGATCAACATGCTCGCGGAAACTTCGGTGCAGAACGTGTGCGATGTGTTGGACGACATTAATCCGCAGGTTTTAGTGGTCGATTCGATACAGGTCATGTATACCCAAGATACCGACTCGGCACCGGGGTCGGTATCTCAAGTTAGGGAGTCGGCAAGTTACCTGACTCAATATGCCAAGCGGCATAATGTCTCGGTGTTTTTGGTCGGGCATGTCACGAAGGATCAGTCGTTAGCGGGGCCGATGACGCTCAGTCATATTGTCGATACCCAAGTGGTGTTGTCTTCGACTAACGATGCTCGATTTAGGGTGCTTAGAGCCGATAAGAATCGTTTTGGTAGTGTTGGCGAATTGGGTTTTTTTGCGATGGACAGTACCGGTCTCAAAGAGGTTAAAAACCCTTCCGCGATGTTTCTAAACCGCGCCGAAAAACCGTCCTCGGGTAGTGTTGTAACTGTGCTGTGGGAAGGCACCCGGCCATTGTTGGTTGAAATTCAAGCATTGGTCACCGAGTGTCAATACGGAAATCCCCGGCGCTTGGCAGTAGGCTTCGATCAGAATCGGTTGGCGATGTTGCTGGCGATATTATCGAGACACGGCGGTATATTTACCGCCAATGATGAAATTTATGCGAATGTGGTCGGCGGCATCAAGGTTACCGAAACCAGTTCCGATTTGGCGATTGTGGTCGGGATCGTATCCAGCTTGAAAGATAAAATCATTCCGCATGATACGTTTTTTTTTGGAGAGCTGGGTTTGAATGGCGAAATTAGACCGGTTGCGAACGGTTTGGCGCGAATCAACGATGCGGCTAAGCACGGCTTTAAGAAGGCGGTGATACCAAAGAGTAATGCTCCTAAAAAAGCCATTGAAGGTTTAAGGATTTACCCGGTTGCTAATTTGGCCGAGGCATTGGATGTATTAGGTGAGGTTGAATGCTAATACTTCCTTTTGATCCAAAAACCGTCGAAGACTAAAAGGTATGGGATGTGACTATCGAGGACTGCCGTTCACCCAGGCGCCGAATTTTGATCTACGACGAGTATAAAGGGAGTAACTTGTTCCGCGTGCTTATAGCCTGGAGGCTACTCAAGGCTCGAGCTCGGTCAGCGCAAGTAAGTCTCGTTCTAATAATTCACTATCGCCAAGATTCAATTCAACGAGGCGTCTCAGGTGTGTGATGCTATCGATGTCGATGTGTTCGCATTTAAATCCGGCAGTGTCATCGACGATATGCGATATGCTTAGCGCCATTGCAATGGTGTAGTCCTCGGAAAGGCTGAATGTGAGCATATAAATCTTATCCAAGTCGCCTTTCCACGGGCCATCGAATCGAAGCAGGCAACCCTTCAATGAAAGGTCGACCAGTCTGCAAGGCTGGTTTATTTCGTCGCAGCTCAATTGTGCAGGGGTGTCGTAAAAAATACGATGATAACGGCGTTTGTCGGTGGGTGAGGTGGTCTTCATTTATTTGGATTTTGAAAGAACTGTAGGGTGGTATTATCGATGACAATCAGGTCGTTGTTATTCAGTTTTACGGTTTTATCGCCCAAGGGCTGATTATTGATCGTCATGCTCGAATTGTTTTCCAGCGACGAAATGAAGTAACCTTCTTTTCGTCGGGCGATAACGGCAATTCCTCCGCCGTTTCGTCCTAACCGAGTCATGGCTTTTTTCATGGGGAGAATTCTTCCGATATGCTGTCCGTCCATGACCTGAAGGTTAGCTTCGGGCAGGTTCAGGTTTTGCCCGATTTCTTGATTCAGCTGGCTAACCTCGGGACTTTCGTGCTTGGGTATTTCAGCCACCGACTCTGTGGTATTGAATATCAGGGAATATTTTCCAAGGGTAATGCGGTCGTTATTATTAAGAAGGGATTCTTTAAGCTTTTCGCCATTGACGATCAATGGAAAATCATCGTTGAGTTGTTTGATTAGGCAACCGTTTTGCTTAATGATCGCGGCAGCATGTGCTGGAGCTACCGCCAAGCTGTTGAGTGTCAGATCATTGCTTTCGTCGCGACCGATATGCATAACGCCCGATTCAAACAATACCGAATCGATCGCTTTATCTTTGAAAAAAACGGTGAATTTTGCCATGGTATCCGCGAGTACTTAACTATCAGACATAAAGTATAGACCGTATTAATTCTGTTGCCCAAAAAATAGTGTTAATGATGACCTGTCTTGAACGGAAGAAATTTGACTTGTGTGACTGAGTTTTTGTTACGTTTGATGATCTCCACCGGATAGCCGTGCAATTTTAAGCTGGTTCCCGGTTCCGGGATGGTTTCCATGAACTCGATAATCAATCCGTTGATTGTTTTAGGGCCTTCGGTAGGGAGCTCCCAATTGGCGATGCGGTTTAATTCCCGTACGGTCAAGCTGGCATCGACCAGGTAACTGCCGTCGGATTGCTTGAAGACACCCAAGTCCTCGTTGACCAATTCGCCCACGATTTCTTGCAATAAATCTTCTAGTGTAACTAGCCCTAAAACATCGCCGTACTCATCTACAACCAGTCCGATACGGATCCTTTCGTTCTTGAAATATTGCATTTGCGTGTGTAAAGGCGTGTTTTCAGGAATGAAATAAGGCTTGATAAGGTTTTTTGTAATATGTTGCTTGTCGAATTCAGGCTGCTGTGTGAACGACAGCGCCGTTCGTAAATGCAAAAAGCCGAGTACTCTATTGATGCTTTTTTTATAGACGGGTAAACGAGTATGTTTGCTATTTTGAAGGACCTCGATAATCGTTTCTATAGGGTCTTCTAAGTCGATGCCGATGATTTCATTGCGCGGCGTCATAACATCTTCGATCGTAGCGGACTCCAAGTTCAAAATACTCAGCATCATGTTGTGATAACGGGTGGGCATTAAGCTATCGGCCTCCGACACGATGCTTCTAAGTTCTTCTTTATTAATGGTTTCTTGTCTGTTTATTGAGACATGAATGCCGAATATTCTAAGTAATAGGTTGCAGATAAGATTGACGACCCAAACGATCGGATAAAATATTTTTAATAACGGTACATAAATCCACGCGGATAGAAAAGCCAACGATTCAGGTCTGATCGCGGCTAAAGTCTTTGGCGTCACTTCGGAAAAGATTAAAATGGCCAAGGTCAGCGCGCCGGCGCCGATGGCAATGGCCGATTCACCGCCCAAGCGAATGGAAATGACGGTAACAATAGAAGAAGCTAGGACGTTAACGAAATTGTTACCCAATAATATTAGTCCGATCAGGCGATCGGGACGCTTGAGAAGTTTGTGAGCTTTAGTTGCCCCGCGATGGCGTTTTTTTACCAAATGTTTCAGCCGATAACGGTTGAGAGTCATTAGGGCTGTTTCCGATCCGGAAAAAAACGCAGAGAGTAAAAGAAGAATTGCCAGTGTGCCGAAAAGTATACTAAGGGGAATATCGTTCAAGGGGGTACTCTAATTTTAAAAAACTGCTTTAGTTTCTCTAATAAGGAAATTTTGTCAAGTCTGAAACCGATGTTTTTGTTTTTTGCGCCCATGGGTTTGAAATCTTGACGATACAGCTTAGTTCGAACTGAAAAATCGTGTAATTTAGTAATGGTGGGCTTAAACGCATGATTGCTAACTATACCATCGAAGATCAAAATTCGGCACCGGGGTGCTCGATCCCTCTTTAAGACACTGCCGAAATATGAAGTGTGAAAGGTATAAACAAAAAATGTATAGGATTTTTTTACAATGGCTTGGTTTTAGATGGTGCAATTCATATCGTTTGCCATGAATTGTTAAAGATTTTTTATCAAAATAGGCTAATCTCTTACCGCATGAAGATGATTTTTTTGGCATCATGCGAAAAAAACCTTCATTCGACGTATTTTCTAGTCCAAATTTTAGAGCGCGGGATACTCGCGCAAAGATAGACGGATATTTCAGGTAAAAAAGAATTATGGCTTGGCCGTGTATTTTATTAATCGATGACAATCAAACCAGAGCGCTTCAATTCAAAGCGGTATTTGAATTTATGGAGCATCGGGTGGAAATGGCTCTTCCTGTCGCTATTACCGAGGGTGTCGAACGTTGCGGCGAAGATTTAATTGCCGTTTTTATTGGCGATTCGATCGATAAGCAAGCTTCGGTTATAAAATCCGTTTTGGAGAAGACCGAGCGAGCGCCGGTGGTTTTGTTGAAATATAAGGATGTTGCCGGGGCGCTGCCTACGGCAGTCGAAGATATGCTGTTTCAACATTTGGAATGGCCGACCACTCATGCCGCATTGAAGAAATTATTAGATGAAATATTAGCTTCGATCTATAACGGACAAATACCCCGCCATGCCCTTGATCGACGGGTTTACGACCGGCGTTTATCGTCGAAGCAACGTCTCAAAGGCAATAGCAAGGCGATTGTCAATGTGTGTAAACTCATTGATCAAGTTGCCGAGTCCGATGCGACAGTATTAATTCTGGGCGAATCGGGTACCGGTAAAGAAGTTGTCGCTAGGACTGTACATGACTGGTCGCTACGCAGCAAACAGCCATTCGTGCCGATTAATTGCGGTGCAATTCCGGGCGAATTGTTGGAGAGCGAGCTATTCGGGCATGAAAAAGGCGCTTTTACAGGTGCGTTGTCGACCCGGCAAGGCCGTTTTGAATTGGCCGAAGGCGGTACGTTATTTCTCGACGAGATCGGGGATATGCCGATGGCAATGCAAGTCAAGCTATTGCGAGTACTGCAAGAGCGGACATTCGAACGGGTCGGTAGCAATAAAACAATGCATTGTAACGTTCGTATCATTGCCGCGACGCATCGAAAATTGGATGACGAAATTAAAGAAAATCGATTTCGGGAGGATTTGTTTTACCGTTTGAACGTTTTTCCGATCGAAATGCCGGCATTGAGAGATAGGGCCGAGGATATACCTTTATTGGCAAAGGATTTGATAGCGAGAATGGCATCCGAAAATCGCGGTTCCGTGCGTTTGACCGATACGGCGATAGCGCTATTAATGCAACATCAATGGCCGGGTAATGTGAGGGAGCTGGCTAATTTGATCGAAAGACTCGCGATAATTAAGCCGAACGGTTTAATTGACGCAGAGGATTTGCCGGAAAAGTTTCAGCATTATGTGGTACCGGAGAACATAAAAATCGTTACGGAAGAGACATTCGAGCCGGAAGCGGTTCGCAAGAGTAACGACCCGGTGGGAGAAACCTCGGGAGTCCTTCAATTACCGAAGCAAGGTATCGATTTGAAGGAATATTTAAGCGACATGGAAAGCGATTTAATCCGTCAGGCTCTGGAAGAATGCAACGGCGTGGTTGCGCATGCCGCCAAGCACTTGAAAATGCAGAGAACGACGCTAGTCGAAAAGCTTCGTAAATACGACCTGCAACGATAAAGTCGACAGCTTTTTGACGAAGGGAATGAGAGCTTGATGATAAGTCATTGAATATAAACATTAAATAAAGTGGCCCATATTTTGCATTAAACTGATTGAGCCATCCGGAGCAATCAGTTTATGTCTTCATCAACGATTTCACAATCCCGCAACAAAACCGAACAACTCGCCGATGCCTTTCGACTTTTTAACGAGTTGTCTCAAGATTTGACGGTTTCCTATCAAAATTTGGAACGGCAAGTCGCAAAGCTGAGTGACGAGTTAGCTGCAGCACGTAGCGAGAGACTTAAAACGCTATTGGAAAACGAAAAAATCGCGGCCCGTTTACGGCAAATACTCGCCGCTTTACCGGCCGGTATTTTGATTATCGATCCTTCCGGCAAAGTCGCCGATTATAATCCCACAGCGCTCGAATATTTAGATGAGCCATTATTGCAAAGACCGTGGTCTGAAGTCGCCGGGCGCAGTCTTAAAGCGGTTTCCGAGAATCCCCACGAGCGACAATTGCCGAACGGTAAGCGTGTCGGCTTGAGTTATAACGCATTGACTGAAGGCGCTGGACAACTGGTCTTGTTATCCGACGTAAGCGAAATGCGGGCCCTGCAAGATTTGGTCGATCGGCAAAATAATTTATCGGCCATGGGGGAAATGATCGCGAGCTTGGCCCATCAAGTCAGAACGCCTTTATCAACCGCTATTTTGTATGCTTCGCAAATGTCAAGGCCTGGTTTAGGCGAGAACAAACGGCAACAATTTTCAAGCAAGATTCTCGAGCGCCTGCATTATTTAGAAAGACAGGTAAACGATATGCTGATTTTCGCGAAGGAAGGGCGTTTGTCGATGGCGACTTTCGCGCTGCATGACTTGCTCGGCAATGTTGAAGACGCAATGGCGGACCGCGTGGCAGGCTGCAACTCTGTTGAATTTAGCATCAACAATGAGGCAGGTTTCGAGATATTGACAGGTAACGAGCCGGCGTTACGTGGTGCGATTATGAATTTATTGAACAATGCCCTTGATGCCTGTGCCGGACAAGGTGTTGTTACGTTGACGGTGGTTCGGTCTTCGCGACAAAAACTTATCTTTACCGTTCACGATACCGGGCCGGGTATTGAAAAAGCTCTTTATAAAAGGGTCTTTGAACCCTTTTATACCACAAAAAGCAGCGGCACAGGTTTAGGGCTTGCCGTTGTCGACAGCGTCGTTAGAGCGCATCACGGCAAGGTGAGTTGCGACTCGGTGCCGGGTTTGGGGACTGTGTTTGAATTGGAGATGCCGATTGCCTGGGAGACGAAACCGGCGTTACCCGGTGGGTTTTCAGGAAGGCAAGCTAAGTTCGAGGAGTTATATGATGAAGCAATATGATGTATTGATTGTCGAAGATGATCCCGATCTATGCGAGGCGCTTTCGGATACGCTAGAACTTGAAGGATACCAGGTATTGGCGGCGCATAAAGGAACGGAAGCATTGGCAAAACTCGAGCGTAACCGAGTAAAGTTGGTTGTTAGCGACGTGCAAATGCCGGTGATGGACGGCTTCGAGCTGTTGCGCAACATACACGCTTTGCATCCGGGGCTTCCGGTATTGTTGATGACGGCTTATGGAACTGTGCCTAAAGCGGTTAGGGCGATGCAGGAAGGAGCAGTCGATTATTTGGTTAAGCCTTTCGAGGCTTCGGCTTTAATCGATAAAGTTGCCGCATTTGCCGTTGTCGATGCGCCGGCTGAGGATTTTACGATAGGGCCGGATCCGGCGATGCAACAACTTTATCGTTTGTTAGAGCGGGTTGCGCAAACCCATGTCACGGTGCTGTTGCAGGGAGAAAGCGGTACCGGTAAGGAAGTTGTTGCACGCGCCATACACGAGCAATCGCCGTATCGCGGCGGACCTTTTGTCGCGGTCAATTGTGCCGCAATTCCGGACAATATGTTGGAAGCGATGTTGTTCGGCTACGAAAAAGGCGCTTTTACCGGCGCGGTGCAATCAATGCCGGGGAAATTCGAGCTGGCTCAGGATGGCACATTGCTGCTGGATGAAATAGCCGAGATGGATTTGGGTTTACAAGCTAAATTACTGCGCGTCTTACAGGAAAAAGAAGTGGAACGCATCGGTAGTCATAGAAAGATTGAATTGAACGTCAGAATTTTGGCGGCAACCAATCGAAAATTGAAGCAATCTGTCGAGCAGGGCTTATTTAGGGAAGATTTATATTATCGTTTGAGTGTATTTCCACTGAGGATACCGGCATTACGAGAGCGCCCCGGCGATATTGTGCCGTTGGCTATCGAGTTGTTGCGGCGTCATGGTTTCGACGCGGCATGTGAGGCCGTTTTCGATCGTGAAGCAATAGATAAAATGCAAGCTTATTCATGGCCGGGTAATGTAAGAGAATTGGAAAATGTGATGCAGCGAGCGTTGATTTTAAAAAGCGGTAAGCGAATCGTAGTAGAAGATTTAATCTTCGAGGAGAATGTAGATCTGCATGCCATGTCTGAAACCGTCATTGAAAACGCTTGTGTCGATAGCTCCGAAGACACGTCTTCTTTAGGCGATCAAGTGCGTTCGGCTGAGGAAAAAATGATCTTGCAGACGTTACTGACCGAAAACGGTAGCCGTAAAACCACGGCCGAAAAATTGGGTATTAGTCCTAGAACACTACGCTATAAAATTGCCAGAATGAAAGAATCCGGCATTGCTATTCCTTGTTCGGCCTGATGGCTCGAATAATGCTAGTTCTTTTGGAAGTCGTGTCGAAATAATTGAGAATGGTCATGAGTGAGATGAATGTCAATCAGGTGCTGGCACAAATGCGTCAGATGTCTATCGAGGCCGGGGCGGGTGTAAAGCCGCAAGCGTTGGAAAGTAACGATCAGGCTAACTTCGCTTCGTTGTTGAAACAATCGATCGACTCGGTGAATACGCAGCAAGCAACAGCGAGTGCGATGTCGACAGCATTCGAAACCGGAGAATCGGATGCCAGCTTGGCTGAAATGATGGTAGCCATGCAAAAAGCCAGCGTGTCTTTTCAGGCCATGGTTCAGGTTAGAAATAAACTGGTCGATGCCTATAAAGATGTCATGAATATGCCGATATAGACAGGCAGTGAATTAAGATGAGCGAGCAAGGTGCAAATGAATTAGTCGGAACGTCCACTCCTCATGCAAAGGAAGTGGACACCGGTAATCCGTTGTTGAAAGGTTTGACTGGGCTGACAATGGCTCGTCAGATAGGTTTGATGCTCGGATTTGCTTTCAGCGTTGCCGTGGCCGTGGCGATCGTGCTGTGGTCGCAAGAGCCCTCCTACAATTTATTGTTTGCCGGCATTGCCGAAAAAGATGCGGCGGAAATTATCGAGGCTTTAGATAAAGAGGGCGTTAAGTACAAAGTCGAGTCCGGTTCGGGAGCAATCATGGTCCCGGGGGGCGATGTTCGCGAATTAAAACTGAGACTGGCTGCCCAAGGCTTACCGCGCAGTACCAGCTTAGGTTACGAGCTACTCGATCAAGAGCAAGGCTTCGGTACCAGCAAGAATATTGAACAAATGCGTTTTCAGCGAGCATTGGAAGGTGAAATTGCGCGAACGATCATGACTATTCAAAGTGTTAAGGCGGCAAGGGTGATATTGGCGATGCCAAAACAGTCGGTATTCGTTAGGCAGCAGAAAAAACCCAGCGCCTCAGTCATGGTCAACCTATATCCCGGCAGAACCTTGGATAAAGGGCAAATCGAATCGATTATTCATCTAGTCGCTTCCAGCGTTCCCTTAATGGAAGCAGGGCAAGTGACGGTCGTCGATCAAACCGGGCGTTTACTCAATGCTAAAGGAACCGATTCCGATATCTCACTGACTTCAAAGCAGTTCGAATACAAGAAAAATATCGAAGAACATTTAATGGCGCGCATCGAAAATATTTTGACTCCATTGGTCGGCGCCAACGGTTTACGTACGCAAATATCGGCCGATGTCGACTTTTCCGTGACCGAAAGAACCCAAGAAATGTTTAACCCCGACCTGCCGGCGCTACGAAGTGAGCAGACTCAAGAGAATCTTAGTTCCATGGGAGCCATTCAGGGTGTGCCGGGGGCGTTGACTAACCAGCCGCCACCCGCCGGCATAGCGCCTGAAGTGGCAGCCGGTGAAGGTGCCGAAACGCCGGCGGAATCGTCAGGGTCTTCTAGCAAGAGCGCCACACGGAATTACGAGCTTGATAAAACTATTACTCACACCCGTCTTGCCAGCGGTGTGCTCAAACGGTTGTCGGTGGCTGTGGTTGTCGATAACCGTTCTGTCGTTCGCGAAGATGGGAGTATCGCTAGCGAACCTTATCCTCAAGAAGATATCGTTCGCCTGAGCAACTTGGTCAGACAAGCGGTCGGTTTTGATAGTAGCCGCGGCGATCAAGTAACCGTATCCAATGTCGCATTCAAAGTGTCGGATGAATTCGAAGCATTGCCCGATGCGCCTCTTTGGGAGCAAGCTTGGATTATTGACGCCTTGAAACAGTTGGCGGCTGCGGTGGTTATTTTATTTTTGATTTTTGGCGTTCTAAAGCCGACCATGCAAGGGTTGATAGGCCGTACTGAAGAAGAACGGAAAGCCGCGGCATTAGCGCTGGCAAAAGCGGAAGCCGAAGCCATGGGCGGCGCTGTTGCATTCGACGAAAAAGGGGTGCCGTATGCGGTGCCTGCCGATGAAGCGGCAAGGCAGCAACTTGGCATGTCATCGGAGACCGAAGATCTGTTGTTATTGGAAGCACCTCAGAGTTACGAGAAACGATTGGAATATGTACAAAAATTGGTTGACGAAGACCCTCAATTAGTTGCGCAAATCCTTAAGAATTGGGCCAAGCAAGATGTCTGATAAGGAACTCGATTTAACTCAACCGCAACGGGCCGCGCTACTACTTTTAGCAGTGGGACAGGATCGTGCATCGGCGGTGCTGAAGCACATGGGGCCTAAAGAGGTGCAACTAATTGGGTCAACGATGGCGGGGCTTGGCGCTATTTCACCGGAAATGGTGGATGCCGTGCTTGAAGAATTCATTACTCGAATCAAGGATGAAACCGGTTTGGGAATTAATTCGGACGAATTTATTCGCAACATGCTAACGGGAGCCTTAGGCGCAGATAAGGCGGGAAGCATCATCGATAGAATTCTACTCGGCGCCAACAGTAAAGGGATTGAGCAATTGAAATGGATGGATACGCGGTCGATTGCCGACCTGATACGTTTGGAGCATCCTCAGATTGTCGCGATCATTTTATCGTTATTGGATAGTGACCAGGCTGCCGATGTTTTAGCTTTATTACCGGAAAACATGCGTTCGGATATTCTGATGCGTATTGCGACGATGGAAGGTATACAGCCTGCGGCATTAAAGGAATTGGATGAAATCATGGAAAAACAATTGACGGGCAGCGATGGCATGAAATCGTCATCGGTCGGCGGCGTCGATACCGTGGCCAATATTCTGAACTTCATGGAAGGCTCGGTTAGCGAGCAGATCATGGAAGATATCAATGATAATAATGCCGTGCTGGGTCAGGAAATCATGGATAAAATGTTTGTCTTCGAGGACCTCGCGACGGTTGACGATAGAGGCATTCAGACGCTATTGCGAGAAATATCGACCGATCGTTTGCTGCTGGCATTGCGTGGTGTCGATGACAGCTTGAAAGCCAAAATATTCGGGAATATGTCGCGTCGAGCTGCCGAAATGCTGAAAGACGATTTAGAGGCGGCGCCGCCGGCGAGACTCAGCGAGGTCGAATCGGCGCAGAAAGAAATACTCGGAATCGCGAAGAAGCTGGCCGATGCCGGAGAAATTATGTTAGGTAGCGGCAGCGGCGATGAGCTCGTCTAAACTGCCGGGTTTCACCGATGACGAACTGGATGCGTTGCGCCTTTGGGACATGCCCGATGTGTCGGGACGCGAACGCGCGAAATCTAGCGAAGGGGGTAAATCGCGCAGTCCACTGCTGACCGTTCAAGATATTGAAGCGATGCAACAGCAAGCCTATGAGGAAGCCTTCGCTAAAGGCAAAGAAGAGGGTTTTACGCAGGGTTACGAAGAAGGGCGGTCGAAAGGTTACGAGGAAGGTTTGAAAAAAGGGTATGACGAAAACGTGGATCGACTGCGCGAACAAGGTTTGCAATTAGCCGAAATATTGGAGACGCTCAGCGAACCTTTAAATGCACTGGATGAAGAAGTTGAAAAAGAGCTGGTGGATTTATCGATAGCGATAGCTAAACAGCTGGTTCGACGAGAAATTAAATCGGATCCGGGGCAAATTGTGGCCACGGTTAGAGAAGCCGTCAATGTATTACCTATCGCAACGCGGGAAATAACACTAACTTTACATCCTGAAGATGCAGAATTGGTACGATCGGTGTTTTTGTTGAACGAACGTCCGGCGCCTTGGGATATCAAAGAGGATCCTCTGCTCAGTCGCGGCGGTTGCCATGTGGATGCGGAGCAGTCTCATGTGGATGCCTCGGTCGAAAGACGTCTGGCGGCCGTTATTGCTCAAGTGCTTGGTGATGAGCGGATTAGGGATGAAACATCATGAGGTCTACGCTAGATCGAAACGAGATTTGGCTTGGTAAGTTAAAACCTTACGCCAAGCGGTTGGTTCAGCCTCCGGAACTGATCGTGGAAGGCAAGTTATCCAGAATGGTCGGATTGACACTCGAGGCTGTCGGTTGTAGGGCGCCCATCGGTTCTCGTTGTCAAGTGCAAACCAAAACGGGCAGGGTTATTGAAGCCGAAGTCGTCGGTTTTTCCGGCGATCGCTTATTTCTAATGCCGACTGGTGATCCTTATGGTTTGGAGCCGGACTGCCGCGTCATTCCGATGAACAAGGAATATTTGGCTAGAGTCGGGTTTAGCTTGCTGGGTCGAGTATTGGATGGGGCGGGTAATGCTCTGGATGGTAAGGGACCTTTGAAGACCGATGCGCAAGTGTCGTTAACCGGTGTTCCGGTCAATCCGCTTAGCCGAAAGCCGATTCGCGAAGTGCTCGATGTCGGTGTCAGAGCGATCAATGCTTTGTTGTGTGTAGGGCGAGGGCAAAGGATGGGCTTATTTGCCGGAACCGGTGTTGGCAAGAGCGTTTTGTTGGGGATGATGACTAAATTTACCAATGCCGACGTCGTCGTGGTGGGGCTTATTGGTGAACGGGGGCGTGAGGTTAACGAATTCGTACAAAAAATTCTGGGTGCCGAAGGGCTTAGCCGCTCGGTCGTTGTCGCGACGCCGGCAGACTATCCGCCATTGATGCGGGCGAATGGAGCGTTGCTGGCGACCAGTATTGCCGAGTATTTCCGCGATCAGGGTTTGGATGTTTTGCTGCTGATGGATTCGTTGACTCGTTATGCTCAAGCCCACAGAGAAATCGCGCTCGCAATCGATGAACCGCCTGCCACTAAAGGTTACCCGCCTTCCGTATTTGCCAAGTTGCCTCGGTTAGTTGAGCGGGCCGGAAACGGCGATGAAGGCGGCGGTTCGATTACGGCTTTTTATACTGTATTGACCGAAGGGGACGATCCCAACGATCCTGTAGCCGACTCGGCTCGCGGCGTATTGGATGGGCACATCGTGCTAACTCGAGAGCTGGCGGAGTCCGGGCATTTTCCCGCGATCGATATCGAGGCATCGGTTAGTAGGGTTTTGCCGGATATCGTCGATGACGATCATTTACGAATGGTGCGCAAATTGAGAGGGTTGTATTCCCTGTATCAGCAAAATAGAGACCTCATCAGCGTCGGCGCCTACAAACCGGGATCGAATCCGAATATCGATTTGGCGATTGAGAAAATAGCAGCGATTAGGAATTTTTTGCAACAAGATATGAATGAGCCTGTGGATTTAAGTCGAAGTATCTTGGAGTTGTCCGATTTGCTTGGGAATGAGGGTGAAAGGTGAAAGGGGAAAGGGGAGGGGGGAGGGGAAATTAGGGCTTGA
>NPIE01010504.1_pt2 | contig 20655 bp, 8 predicted proteins | sample 8637661 | NCBI WGS metagenome assembly NPIE01 (sample SAMN07420842, study PRJNA396082) | bioreactor metagenome | isolation source: sample BA12 brine-fed electro-methanogenic bioreactor BA | place: Japan: Kochi | collected 2016-12-09
ACGCGCATGGCTTGCGAACCCCGTCCTGCTAGGGATATGCTGGTCTTTGGGCTTTAGCTGAAGAAACTTGCTAATCAGGAACCGATAAAAGCAGACTAACCACTCAGCGGACCGGTAAATCCGCGCAAGCCGATTAACCGCAATCCTCCTTCCCCTCTTTCACGTCCGACACGCTGCAGTTGCCAAAACCCACCACATCAGCGGTCAGCAGGGTGAAGCTGGATTTTTGCTGGCCATCCTGGTTTTGCGGCTGTCCGCTGTTTCCGACTTGATCGTTCAAACCGGCGGCACGGCTGGCGCTGGTGGCGGCGCCATCGGCGCCGCCGGGCACCACCGGCGCGACCACCGCCGTCGGTACGCCGGTACTGATTCCGCTGGCCTGAATATTGGACGCACCAATTACCGCCGTCGCTGCGATGGTAATATTGCCGCCGCTAATTCCCGCCTCACCGGCATCCACCACCCCTTCCAGCGCTGCCAGCGTCACATCGCCGCCGCCGATGGCTTGAATACCGCTACCGGAAATGATGGGCGGGAAAATGGTCTCAATATTGCCTTGTTCATCAATAAAGGTAATGGGCCTAGGTGCTGACAATGCGGATTTGGCACCTTTTCCGGCATCAATATCGCCTTTGGACGACCAGGCCAAAATATTGCCACCGCCCAAGGTAAAGATCCGGGACTGGTTGACGTTGACGTTGCCCAGCGCAAAGACATTCAAATCACCTTCTTGCTGGACGACGATACCCAAATCCTCGGCACCCTTTTTACCCGCCAAACCGACATCCAGCTTACCGCCGGGGATCAGCAGATTGATGTCGCCACCAGCCAAGGTTTTGATGGCACTGAACACCAGACTGATATCACCTTGATAATTTATGATTTTGCCCTGTTCATCTTTTTCGGGGAATAAAGCCTCAATCGCATCCTTGCCGCGCTCATATGCAGCACTTCGTTGATTTTCCGGCAATGCCGCAGCCGATTTAGCGGAGGCTTCCAGTTCAGCGAAAAACACATGCAACACCAAGCCCAGCCGGCTCCGCTGTTCGATTTCACTCGAACCGCTCAGCCCCTGCAACACGACCGGATATTTACCCTGATATTGTTGAACGAATCCCGCAATATCGATGCCGGCACCTGTTCCAGCCAACACCGAGACCTGGGCACCAGCGACCGGCAAGACCGGATTCAGAAGATTACCGACGCTTTGAATGCCGCCGGAACTACCCAACACCACGTCTTTACCGGCAATCAACTGCAATTGCCCTGGACCGGCTATCCGGAAGAACTGTGGGTTATTTTTGGTAAACACCACGTTACCATTATCATCAACATTGGTGTCGAAATTGATATTGCCGCCGGCCATGATCAGCGTGGCATCTGATGGCGACAGATTCTGGCCGTTGATGGACAGGTTGTTGATGTCCTTGCCGGCGATGAACGACGACGCTTGAGGCAAGTGAAAAGTCGTTTCCAGGCTGCCCGCAAAATTAATACTGCCGTTCTTGGCCATGATCAAGGGTCCAGAGCTATCACCTTGATGCACGGGATTAAATGCATGGATTGTCTGCGGAAAGGGCGACTCAGCATCAAGCAACTCCTTGGCCAACAAAATACCGGAGGTAAAACTACCGTCCACGGACCGGGCAGGATTAGCCAGTCCGGGCAATAAGGCCGGATCGGTATCGGACATATTCACGCTGATTTTTTTAATCAATCCGGAGTTGAGATCCGAACCGATATTGCCGTTGGCCAGCAATTGCAGTTCGCCATTGGCATCCGGAAACAAGGTCATCGCGCCATTGATGCGCAGATCGCCGGTCAGCGCCGCGGCCCGTAGCGTGGCCGGATACACCAGATACTCAAAACCGCTGCCGTCGTTGTTGGCAACGCCTTTCAGCAACTTGACGGCTTCCAGATCGTTGTCAAACAGCACATTGCCGGCCGTGGATAGCAAATTGACCGCACTGTCGCCGGTAAAGCCGAAGAAACGGCTGTCGACATTACTACCCAAATCGCCGAGCACTTTTTGCTTGAGGATTGTGGGGCTCAGCGCGGTGGCCAGATGAATATCCTGACGCGCCTGCACATCGAACTCGGAATCGCCGACATCCAGCAGCACACCGATTTTTTGTGTGGAACCGGGTATGGTGCCTTGAGCGATGTTGCCGCCGGCAATCAGCGCCGCGCTGCCCTGGCCGGTATAAAATTCGCCGCCGACGATATCATTCCCCGCCACTACTCGCAGATCGCCGCCGCCATTGATAAGAGTGCCGTTTTGTAGCCATTGTCCGGCATCGTCGATGATGCCCAAGGGCTTGCCGGTAGTCGGTATCATCACCGACAGATGGGTCACGTTGCCGCCAGCCTGAACCGTGACATTGCCGCCGCCCAACGCACCGACATTCTGGTTGAAAAAGCGGTTACCGCCGGGAAACACCAGGTTGCCGTTGTCATTGACATAGATCTTGCCGATATTGCGATCGCCGCTAACGTTGATCCCCCAGGCGGTGGCTTTATTGTTGTTGCTACCGGCTTGCCATTGTCCGGCCCGCACCAGCCAGTCGCTGATTTGCTGACCGGTTTGAATACCGGCGATATTCCCTCCGGCACTAAGATTAACGTCGCCACCCCGGGTGGGATATTCGGCCAGTAAATTGGCGCCAATGGCAATTTCCAGTTCATCCAGCAAACCGTAACGCAACAAGCTGTCGAGTTGTTCCGCACCCAATCTCGCCAAATAGGCCGCTACGGTTTCGCCGTTGTTTTGCGCCGGAATGCCGGGGATTTCTCCGTTCAATAATTGGCTACGGGTGTATTGCGCGGTGGTGCCCATGGTGTACACCGCCGCGGCCGCTGTTGCATCGCCGGGTTTGGCAACGAAGGTGATGTCGCCGCCGGCCTCTATATCTATGGAACCGGTGCCGGTTCTGACTTTGACCTGCTCCTGATTATGGCTATGCGCCAAATTGACGTTGTTGCCGGCCACCAACCGGTAACTCCATGACTGCCCGGGCTGCAACAGATCTTGCGACAGAAAATCGCTGGCAAAGCTAGGATCGATCAAGGCCTGTCCGGGCAACGGCGTATCGGCAAAGACATCGCTCAACGAGGCATTGATATTCAAATCGCCCGCCGCCCGCAAGGTCAAAAAGCCCGGCAGGGTTTTATTGCCCTGACTGTCCAGATAACGCCATTCGGAATCCCAGGCCGCATCTGCTTCCGACCAGACGCCGTTCATAAAGTCCCAGTCGGCCGCCAGGGTCAAATTGCCGCCGCTACGGACTTCGATACCGGGCAAAATCTCGAACAGGCCTGCCGAACCGCCGGTCAAGGCCGGCCGGTTGGCCATGAAGTTGGCGGTATCGTTGTTCCAGGTGTCGATCAAACCGTTGGTAATGGTGCTGACATTGTCGTATACACGGGTGGCCTCCAGCGCGCTACGTAATGGATCGGCGCCGTTGATCGTGCTGTTGATGGCGCTGACATTGACGCTGTTGCCGTCGCGGCCGCTGCGCAAATGCAGCGCGCCGCCGTTGCCGTTTGGTCCGCCGGACACATCGATCAAGCCGCCCGCCGCCGACAAATCCAATAATCCGCTGCCGCCATCGTCGCGATGCACGGTATCCAGCAGGACTTTACCGCCGTCCGTACCGGCCGCCGTGCCTTTGGCCAGAATTTTGCCGCTTGCGCCCAAGGTTATGCCGTTACGGCCATAGACTTCGATACTACCGGCTTGGGCACCGGACGCATTCAAGCTGCCGTCGATCAGCACTTGGCCTTGATCGGCCTCCAGCGAGATTTGCCGAGCATTCAGGCTGTCGCCGTTGGCCAATGTGAAATCGCCCTGGCGTTGTCTGAGGCCGAGCGTCTGATGGAAACCGGCTTGATTGAGCTGGCGGCTCAACGCCGACACATCGCCCAGCGTCTCCGCATCCAGCGTGAAACTGGCCTGACGCAAACCGCTGTCGGACTCTGCCGCGCCTTTACCGTCTATCGTGCCCTGCCAGTTGAATTGGCCATGCGCGGCCTCGGCCGTCAACTGTCCGGCGTCGCTGGCTTGCTTATCCGTGAAGATCGACTTGGCGCCGCCTAAGAGAATTTCGGCATCCCGCGCCAGACCAACATCGCCGTTATCGGCTGTAAGATTCACCGTGCCGCCGGCGGAATATTTCACCGCATCGGCAAAGGCCACCGCCCGCCCGGAAACATCGATGAGGCTGCCGGTTTGCAAGTCGATATCGCCCTGTTTGGCCCGCAGATTCAAAATACCGGACGGCAACAGGAAGCGGCCCACGCCGCTGATGGCATCGCCGGTAAGCGACCAACTGACGCCCAGACCGACCTGCGCGCTGTCCGGCACGGCATTCGACGCCGTCAAACTCACCTGATGCCCCGTGGCATCGATAGCCGTGGTGGCGCCGCTGCCGCCGCTGAAATAAGCGGCGCTCAGATTCAGGTCACCCGCCACTTTCAAGCTGGCCGGTGCCGCAAAGCTGCTGTTGCCGCTGGCGGAGTCCATGCTTTGGCCTACTCCGTTGATGCCTTCGGCGGCATTGAAATTAACCGTCTCGAAACCGGAAATGCCGTAGCTGCCGCTACCCAGGCGAATTTCATGGGCTTGCAGATTCAAGGTGCCGCTGCCGCTACCGTTGCGATTGCTGTTGGCGGCCGTATTGGTCAAGGTAATCAGATCGGCATTAATGGTGGCGGTTTGTCCGGCGTTGGCGAAGCCGTTGATATTGGCGGCGGAAATCAATAATTGTTTGGCGTTGAAATCCACCCCGCCGTAAATATCGAAATCGCTGCCGCTATTCAGTTGCAATTCATCCAGGGTGAAATTGGTATTGCTCAACACCAAGCCCGGGGTATTGTCGGGCGCGGCGCCGATGCTGATGCGGCTGGAATTCAGTGCCAGCGAACCGCCATTCATGTCGATGAGGCCATCGAACACGGTGTTCTTGGTCGCGTCCAGCAAGGTCGAGCCTTCGGCTTTGACGGTGGCGCCGGCTTCGACGATCAACTCGCCTTTTGTGCCGGTAATGGTCTGATCCCGGTTCACCGCCGCCTGCCCGGCGGAAGACACCCGCAGCAAGGCGCCGTCGCTGCCGCCGGCTTGATTCGCCACCAACAAGGTACCGCCGGCCACGGCGGTCTTGCCGCTGCTCTCGATGACCGCGCCGGCTTTCACCCGCAATTGCTCACTGGCCGCCAGGATGATCTCCTCGCCGCTCAGGCGCACATTCCCGGCCACGCTCACATCGCTGGCGGATACCGTCAGCCGTTGGCCTTGTGCTTCTTTGCCGCGCTTGCCGCCCAATAACAAGCTGGGAGCATCGAAGTTATTCAAATCGTCCGCCAACAAACCCACGGTGCCGGACGCCAAGCCAGCCAAGTCCACACTGTTGGCCACCACCGCCAGCTTATTACCGGTGATGTCTACCTGGCCGCCCAAACCGCGCGCCGCCGGCGCCGCCAATAAAACTGCCTCCAATTTCAAACTGGTTTGAGCAGATAGCACTAAGCTACCGGCATCGCGCGGCAATTGCGGCGCGACTTCGCCGGCTTGCGCCGCTTTGCTGGCAAAGAAATCGTTGGCGAAATAATCGATGAACTCCGAGCGGGTGCGGGAAATGGCGCCCGGCTCGACCACAAAACCCTGGGTACGGCTGTCGCTGATCGCTGTACCAGCGACGCCAAAACGGCCCACCACTATGGCGCTGTCAGCAAAATTACGGGTATTTTGGATTATGTCTTGAGTACCAGACTGCGGGGTCAGCAAAAACGCACCCGGCAGCAAAGCATAACGCGCCGGCAACAAGGTGTACCAACCCGCCGCCAATCCGCCGCCGCCATTCAGATAAACCCGGTCACCGTTTTGCAGGCCGGTGCCGACCGACTCCAGGGGATCGAACGGCGTCAATACCGAGTTCAAATCCGGTATCACGGCAAAACTGCCGCTGCCCGCCGTCAATACGTCATTGCTGCCGCCGGGGCCGGGAATGAATTCATAGGCATACAAGTCGCCGCCGCCGGACAAATCGACGGTTGCGCCGGCCTGCAAATCCACATCCTTGCCGCTCAATTGCAGGTTTTTGGCCGGCGGCGTATCGACAACGATGTTGTTGCTTTGGCTGGCATCCAGCGGATACAGCCAATCGGTGCCACCGGAACCGCGCCCGAACGGCACTACCAGACCGTTGGCGGAAACCGAGGTCAGGCTACCGCTTGCCAATTGCAGGGTATTGTCGGCATTGAGATTGATGCTGCCGAACGGCACTTTCAGCGTGCCGCGCTGATAAATGTCGGCGGCATTTACCGTCAACTTGCCGCCGGCTGAAAACACCGGCGCCGAAGTGCCGGGGCTATTCAGAAAAGTCACTGTATGATTAGCGGCGTCTATCGTATAATCGGTCAGAGTGCCCGGATAGAGTTGATTGGCCTTGATAGTCAAGTCGCCCGCCACTTTCAAACGGCCGCGAAAATCCTTTTGTGTCACGTCCAACAAGCCGCGCAAGCGCACATCGCCGCCGCTGTTAAGCGCGATAGTGTCGAAGCCGTTGAATGCCAGTCCGCCGACCAATTCCAAACCTTGGGAATTGGCGGTAAATTCACCGGCGCCCCCGCTGGCGTTGGGCGCCAGCTGATCGCCGACCCGGCTTTGCGAGGAACCCAAGGCGACATAGGCCGCATCGAGCCGCACCTTGCCGCCGTCGGATTGCAGGTTGGGCGTGTCCAGTTCGATTTGCCTGCCGGCGGCCAATTGCACATCGCCCTTGAATAAAATGCCGCTATTGTATTGACCGCCGACGCGGGCGCTATCGGTCTTCAATGACAAGGAGTCGAAACCGGCCTGATTGATCGCAGCGCTATTCAAAATTGCTCTGCCGCCGAAAACCGCCGGGTCGATAATCCCGCCCGTTGCCAAGTCGGCCGGAATGCTGGCGGCACTACCGTCCGCCACTTCGATACGGTAAGCCAGATTCGGGTTACGCCCGGGGTCGTCCGGGAACAGACTGCCGCTGATTGGAATTTCCGGCTTGGCTCTGAGGCCCCTATCCAGCGATACCTGCAAACTTCCGCCCGCTGCCCCTGCTCCACCCGAGGTGGCTTTCAGAGTTCCGTCCAGCAACATGCCCTCGCCGGCGGTCAAGTAAACATTGCCGCCGGCGGACGCCACTTGCCGCAACGGCTGTACCCGCCGGCCATCGCGCAGTTCGGGAACATTAAGATTGGCGGCGGTGCCCGAGGCGTCGATTTTGCCGCCCGCGCGGCTGACGATATAACCGCGATTGGCTTGCAGCGACACCCTACCGCCATCCAAAACTTCACCGGTGACCAAACCCAGGTTATTAGGCGTCTGTTCGAACGCACCCAAGGCCAGCAAACGGCTATTGGCCCCCAGCCAAATGCCTTGCGAGTCTGTAAACCCAACAACTACAGGCGGCACGGTAATATTTAGTGCTATGTCGCCCGCTGGGGTAATGATGCCGCCATCGATGAAAATCGAGGTGGAAGAATCCATTGTCACTTTGCCGCCGACATCGGTTTGAATCAAGGCATCCGCGCCCATGCTCAGACTTTCATCGGGCCGGTGCGCATTCATTTCCGCATACGACAAACTCAGATTGACCGGGTTGCGTAAATAAGCGGGTAATTTGACCCCATTGCTAAAATTGAGTAAATTGCTGCCGGTAGCCGCATTACTAGCCGCCGCAGTCAACTGCCGGTTAGCTTGCTGTAGTTTGAGCTGCACATTATTGGCAACCTTCAAGCCGTAATGATTAGCGATCAAGTCATAATCGGCAAAACCGCCTTGTTGAAAAAACGCCGGGGCCAACAACAAGGCTTTCTCCGCTCCGCTCCGCGCCGGCAGATCGACAGAACTACCGATCACCACTTCGTTACTTTCCAAGCTCAAGCGACCGCCTTGCTGTAAACCCCAAGCGGTGACAGAACCGTTCAGGATCAGGCTGGCCGGCTGCACCCCGGCCAGATGAGTTTGCGCGCGCAGGCTGATGTCGCCACCCTCTCCTGCTTCGACGCGGGTATTGGCTTTGCGCCAGGCGCCGCCATTGGCGAGGATGCGACTGCCGGCTTCCTGGATTAAATAGCCCTGTTCACTGACCAGATTTACCGTTCCGCCATGGATAGAAACTGGGCTTAAGGCGCGGCCTTGTTGAATGTCAAGCCCGTCGTTGATCCACAAGCCACTGACATCGATCAGCGCTTGCGAACCCAGCGTAATAGTAGTGGGCAAAATAATATTATCCAGCACCACCGGATGCAGATCAACCCTACCGGAAGGGGTGACGATGCTGCCCTGCACATTGAAATTACGCGCGGTTAAATCCAACAAGCTACCAGCCGGCAAATCAAAGCGCGTGCCATTGGTCAGCATCAGGTCGCCATTAGTGCGCACGGTTAAATTACGCACCCCGGAACGACGAAAGGTACCCGGATTGAGATTAAGGGCAATGGCTTCAGGGATACCTCCGTTTTTGTTTGGAATTGGATCGAACGGCCCCAGCGCCTGCATCACCGCATGGACATCGAATTTGACATCCTGCCTACCGAAATTATTGCCGTTGATCAGGTCGATCAACACGCTGCTGCCAGCCGCCCACTGGCTGGGCAAGCGTTGCAGTTGGCCATTAACGGTTTGACCATCGAGATTGCCTTCTAGAATCGCTTCATATGCGTTGATCTGCAGGTGGCCGCCGGCTTTACCTTCGACATAGGCGGCACTAAAACGCTTGTCGTCAAACAAGCGATCATACTGACGATTGGGATCGGCATCGGCAATATCAAACATTTGCGTTCCCGAGACCAGTTTACTGGTCGTGATAAAACCGGCCTGATAAGCCACCGAACCACCGGAAAAATCCAGCGTGCTGCCGGATTGGGTCACCACGTCGCCGCTGGATTGCAGATTGATGCTGCCGCCGCCGGTACTGCGAGCATCGATATTACGGGCGATACGGTCCACGGCGCCCTTGATGTCCGCCACCGGTATGCTGGCGTTGACCAGCTTGCCGTTTTCGTCGTAAACCAGGCTTGCGTCCCGTATATCGACCTTGACTTTCTCGGTGAACAACACGCCGTCGCGCTGCAAGGGCGCATCGCGTAATTCGTTTTTTCGCAGTTCCACTTCCAGGATATTGCTGTCGGCGGATTGCACGACGTTTTTTATCCCGGACACATCAATCTTGGCGCCATCCTCCAGAAAAATCCGCGCCGTACCTTTTTCGCTCGGAGTAGCCGGATTATCCAAGGCCTGGATGTCTATGTTACCGGATTTTGCTTCCACCAGCGAACCATTGCGCAGGAATACTTTATGGCCACTGATCTCTATTTTGGAATCGGGTTGGTCCTGAGCATCGATGGCGGTCAGGGTTTTATCGGCATCCAGATCGACGCTGGTGCGGCTGTCATCTCCTAGCGTCACCATAGCACTGGTGCCTAATTCATCATTCAGTTCCGCGTTACGCTTGGTTGAAGCCCCAAGCAAGTTACCGCTGACTGCAGCTGGCGTCTGAATACCTTCGCGGGCCAGCAAGCGCACCGAGCCATTTAACTGAACGGAAGTGGTGGCCGAAGCGATACCTTTTTGATTGACGGCAAAACCGATAAGACTGGCATTACCGCGTTCGGTGATAATTGTGCCGATATTGTTGACATCGCCACCGGTGCCGACTTCGACCAGCAAACCACGTACATCCGGGTCGTCGCTGACTTCTTGCAAATAGACTTTGTCAGTGGCCGCAGCCAAAATAGTCTGGCCGTCCGGAGTTTCAATTGTACCTGCATTGGTAACGCTGGGGGCTGCTAAAATTACCCGACCACCCTCGCCATGGGTTTTGATGTTGGCGCCTTGTTCGACAAAAATCTGAATCTTGACCTTGTTGCCTTGCTGATCGAGCACGAACTGGCCTTGATTGTTTTTCATATAGATTTCGCCATTGCCTTTCAGGGCGGCGGCACTGGTGGCAAAATCATTGTTGTTTTTGTTGAGGTCAAATACCTTGGTGATGCCGGCATCAAAATCCGCCTGACTGATGTTCAGCGTACTGGCCACCAAGGCGTTAACGTTGATCTGCGAATCCTTGCCAAATAAAAAACCGTTCTGGTTTATCAGATAAACTTGTCCGTTGGCAGTCAAAGAGCCGAAAATTTTACTGGCATCCTGTTGGTGGATATTGTTCAGCGCAACAGCGGTAGTGGATGGCTGTTTGAATTCGACACTATAGCCTTTATCTATATTGAAGCTTTGCCAGTCCAACGTAGCTTTGTTGGTAATTTGGTTAATGGTCATAGCCGTTCCATTGACGGCTGCGGTAGCCTGACCTGCCGTTGTTAGTGCATCGATATTGGTGGGCACCGGCAAAGGTGAATCGGCACGCGCAGCCCCCATGCCGGTAATATCGACAAAACCGCCGGCCAGTAATACTTGTATTGCCAGCGCCAAGGGTTTTGGGCTGAACGAGAGTGCCTGAGTGGAATGATACTGACGATTGACCATGATCTTTGATTACCTAAAAATACCGGCGAACCGGCCTTTACATCAACATAAAAAAACGACGGCTACTTTGTGTTACCGGCACAACAAACAAAATCGGGTTGACAATTTCAATAAAGGATTGCCGAAAACACCCTCGACTTACTTACGCCCTGAATATATTCCTGCCAACGAGCTTACTAAAACAGAAAAAGCCGGGATATCCAATATGACCCCAGCTTTGAATCCCTAGCACTATGAATCTACCGGTTTAATGGCCATCACTAACCACTCATCCGGCAGGCCCGTTTTCATCTACTCAACGAAAACGCGCCCATCCGTGAATTTTCGAATGCAAAGGCCGGCAGTTATGGTGGCGACCCACCAGCCTGTACTTTCTTTCCTGTTGACTATCCTTAAATCCTTTCGACCGCTCCCAAATCCTTCCAGTCTCAATCCTAAACATCCCTGCTTTCGCTCCAGCCGAGCAGTGTAATCCATTACCGTCAGATGCATCCCGTGCCGAGGGCAAAGGCGGGCTGGCCCCTGGCGCATCGCCGTCGTTTGCTCACCTCCTTGTGGTCCCGTCCCTGGGTAACAGCATCCAGAGTGATTCCGACTTATTTCAACTGAATCACGGTATTGGTAGTGCCGCCGAAATCCGGGTTGGCTACGCCGTTGTTAAACGCTACCGGGGCGACGCCCAGGCTGGTGAAACCACCTGCGTCATGTGATAACGGTACGATGGGGTTAAGCGCATCGAAGGGAATCGACACGAAAGCGCTAGGATCGGTCTTGGTCGTGGCAAACACCCCAGACTGACCGAACGGCAAGATCGCGTTGGTGTTGACGTTTTTCGCCACCGCCACGTTGCCCAGGGCGCTGGCAAAGGCTTCCAGGGCGGCGACTTTATCCGCGCCGATTTCAGCGGCCGGCCGGATCAACACTTCGCCTTCCGCCCAATAAGCATAGCTACCATTGGCCACATTGGCGATGGTCGGTGCCGCGCCGTCGACCCTTACATAGCGCCAGGGTTGTGCGGTGTTGGCATTACGATCGCCGCCGTGCACGGCAAAGCCCCAGTATTTTTTCAGACTAGGATTGAAACCGCTGCTGTTGGTACCGTTTTGCCAATCGGTCAACAGGGTATCGGTGCCGCGACCGCCGCCCGGCGCTTTGGCGATAGGCGCACTAGGTCCAGTATCCAAAAACGACAGATTGTTCGCGGCAAATGGCGCTGAAGCACCTTCTACGTAAGGAAAACCCAGCAGTTTGGCATAGCCGACCGAGCCGATCGCGGCGCCTTTGTTACGGCGGCCGATGAAGACTTTGGTTCGGTAAGGCGCGGCCACGTCGGCGTCCGCCAGAACGCTGGCATCGGTTAAGGCTACCGTGAAGTCATCGCCAGGATCGTTGGGGGTGCCGTTGTTATCGACAAATTTCACATCGCCCCAATCCTTGATTTTCCCGGCCAGCAAACTGGCTAAAAAGTTGCGACTCAAAGTCGGCAGATATTTTTCGTCGTCGTATTTGCCCAGGTTAGTGGTCAAAACATCTTCCGGCAACTGGCCGCTGCGGGCTTGCGCCACTTGTAATACTTTATAAAAGTCCAGCGGTACGCCGATGCCGTACACTAGGCCACCGGTGGGGATGCGAGCGATATCGTTGGCGGCCAGATCCGCTCCTGTTAAGTCCGTGCGCCAGTTAGCTGTAACGGCACCGGTACTGGGCTCTCTCACCTGTTCAGGATAATTGTCGGTGCCTGGCTGAAGCAAGGCCGGGCCATCGACGCCGGTGAAGCCGCCGTCCGATAACTGGTTTTGCACCAGATAGTTGCTCCAGGCCGCTTGACCGGCATTGCTGCCGTTATTGGTGATGTCGGCTTTCCAGCGTTGCGCGCCATCGGCCTGCCAAGCCCCGGCCAGGCTGGAACCTAGGGTACCGTTGGAACTGGCCAGGGAAATATCCAGGTTATCCAGACCTATATTGCCGGCCAAGGGGGCGATGCCGTAACCGGCCGCGCCCAGCGAGCGTTTGGCGATATAAATGCGTTTACCGGCCAACCCATTGGTCAGGGTGTTTTTGCCGGTAAAGTAATAGCCCAAAAAGCGGCGGCCTTTATTGCTGCCGTCAACATCTTGAAACACATCCAGTGTACCCTCTTCCGCCAGGCCGAATTTAATCGCCTCCTCGATGGCGCGGTCCTGCGCGGCGCCGCCGGAGGTAAAAATTTTGACTTCCGGCAGCCCGTCGGCCCAAGGGGTCAAGGCCTGGGCGGATTGAGAGCCGGCCAGCAGCGAAACTGCCACAGCCAAAGTATTGAGTTTGAGTGATCGAGTCATGATAATGATCCTTTAAAAATTATTGAAACCTGTTGCAGCTCGGGTTGGGCCAAAGCTGCGTGACAAAAACGATTACGCCGCAACCGCGTTAGCAGCCTTACGACGAGAAACGCCCAGTAAACCGAACAGTGCAGAACCGAACAGCCACACCGCACCCGGTACCGGCACAGCGGTCAAAGTCAGGGTATTATCCGCACCCAAGGTAAATTGACCCAGCTTGGTAAACTGGTTTTTGCCGTCGGCCAACGGATTGGTGGCCCAGATGAACTCATAGGAGCCGATGCCGTTTTTTGTCGGCACACTCGCCTGCAATGCACCTTGCCAGCTGGTCACTTCGGTATCGTAAAATGCCTTGCCGTTGATAGGGTCCAGCGAAGCCACATCCGCGTTTTCGCCTTCGGCGGCGATTTTCGCATTGACCGCCTGCAGATAAGCGCCGGTGGTTCCTGTGTTGCTTGAGTTGATCTGCAACGCAGATATGTTATTCGGGTCAAGTGAACTCACGCCCGGCGCGGTTACCAAGGAACCCCATTGGCTGTTGGCGGCATCCGCGTATGTACCTACGAAAGTTGGCTCCGCACCCAGTTTATCCACATTGCTCCAAGCCACCTGGTCCTTTTCATAACCGCCCAACACCGACCAACGCAAGCCTAACGGACCGTTCGCGGCATCAAAACCGGCGAACTGGGAATAGCTGGTTAAATCCCAGGTCAATGTACCGGCATTAGCCAAGCGGGTAGACAAACCAAGACGGTCTGGTTCTGAGGTGACGAAATCGGTGTAATTCAAACCGGTAAACCCAGATGTGGTAGCCAAACCAAGATTCAACACGAAGGTTTGTTTTGTGGTGTCGTCGACCGCGCTGAACACTATCGAACCAGGAACGGCAGTGCCCAAATTAAAGCCAAAGCCGGTTTCAATTGTCGCCGACGCACTACCGGCCAGTAATGTAAGGGAAATCGCCGAGGCGATTTTGTAAGTTGTTTTCATAAAAATTCACCTTAAAAAAATAAGCTAACAAAAAGAGGGGCGAGCAGACTGAAATCAACTCAATAATATGCCAAGCATTTTCCTTGCCAATTTCTTAACGACTGTTTTTAATAGATTTTTGTGGATTACTTAAGGCTATGTGCTGACATATCAACAGCCACTGCTGATCTGCTGCTGAAATTTAAACACTTGCTATTCATCACAAGCCATGCCATGTAAATTGAGTCGCGCTTTGGTTGTCGCCCTTTTTGGAAGGTCGCTGTCGCATCCGGCAAGCGCTGACGTTTCGGCGGCTTAATCAAACCTCAATGCAGCCAGTGCAAGTGCGGCACTGCTGATTTAGAATTTTAGCCCGAAGATGTGGCGCTCAACGGCGCCCTAGGAATGGGTTGCAAAAAAATCGGAGAAATACTCGAGCATTTGCTCTTCGAACAACTCCTAAAACTAATATGCAAAATACTTGCCATATACTAATATGTATAAGAACACAGCAATAAGCCTCAACCGTCTTCGATTGAAGCTCCTTGAGTTTCAGGTGCTTGAGATGCATTTGATCGTTTTGCGTGAAATCGAACGCGGAAGATAGGCAACCGCATGACTCGTGGTAGGATGTTTCGCTATATGAGGGTGTGAGGTTACAATTTTCGTCAACCGAGCGGCACGGCTTTTCTCCGCATTAGCGGCTTCATCCAACTCGTATGCGGATACTTTAGCGTTAGATGCCTGCACACCGGCATGAATCTCTTTGTTAACTCGCTACGACAGAGCACAGGCTCTGCCAGGGTGTATTTTGAGTATCAACTGCCCACTGTTTTATACCTTTGGCGGGCTGGGATTCATCACCTTGGAAGGCGGCAATCGCATCCTGTATGGTCGTGACCCACTGCTTTAACACAGGCCATTCACCGTAGCCGGCTTCGCTGTTGATGTGACCAGCATTACCGGCATTATATAATGCCAACCCCCATTGCAGGCTGATCTGTTCGGCCTGAGCGAATTCCATCCAAGGATCATTTGTGCTCGCTACCAGTAAACCCAACGTTTCAAGCCGTCTATTTGGCAAACAATCTGAGATATCGATTTCCGTTTTGAAGTCTACGCCTATCGGCCCCGTCAATGAAAAGCGTTGCGGCGACGCCGGCGCAACCAAGATCAAACCGGCTATTTTTTCGGGACGACGAGACGCCACCAAAGCGCTAACCAGACAGCCGAAACTGTGTGCGACCAGAATCACTCTGCCGGGCCTTGCGTCGATATGCTTTTCGATCGCATTGGCCCAGGTGAAGATTTGCGGCTGCTCCCAGTCGATACCGCGCACGCGCTCGCTGTTAGGCAGTTGTCGTTCCAGCCAGGTTTGCCAATGCTTGTCGTCGCTGCCGTGAAAGCCTGGTACGGTGAGTATTTTAGTTTTCATCATGCAACTCCCGAAAGGCGAGAAAACGTGTCTTCGTTTAAAGAAGGCGATTGTTCGTAATATGCACCTTGCACCCAATTGAATCCAATCCTATGAGCCAAAGCCTTGACATTGGCGTCTTCGATATTAAGTAACGCTGTTTGCCCACCGACCGAAACCGTCGTTTTGTGCAGACGATGGAGTTTGTTCAGCAATTGATTGTCTTGAATCCTGCCAAGATCCTTGGCCGACAGACCGACATTATCTGGCGATAGGGCCGTAATCAGCTCTAAAGCCGAACCACCCAAACCGTTGTAATCAAATTTAAGGGCCACTCGATAACCTCGCTGCCGGTAGTTTTCAAGCCCCTTCAGCAAGGCTTCGTAATAATTGGCATAGACGCTGCTGACACTCAAAGTAATTACGATGTTATTGGGCTCCAAACCGCATTTGCCGATCAATTCTTGAAAATACGCCCCATGATCTTTCTTCACGCCGAGAATATGCCTAGGATCGACCTCCAGTTGCAAAAAAAACGGCTCATGGGAAATCGGCAGAAAATTGAGCATATGAACGGTGCGAGCTAAACGATCAAAATCGACTATGGAATCGGGACAAATTGATTGCCGTGCAGGCAGCGATAAAATCAAATCCAATTCATGGCTTTGCAGATGCGGAATTTCGGAAGTGCTGACATTAAGCTTGGCAATATAGCCTGCTATCGTTGACGGTTTACGAGTTTCGCGCAGGGGTGCCAGTTCAGTAGTGATATGAATGGGACCGAATAAACCATGCACGACTCCTTCTTTTAAAAAGAAGGGGCGGAAATTGGAATGATGCTCCCTTTCCAGGCGGTCATTGAAGTGTTCGACGAGTTGTTGTAATGGCATTATCCTGCTCCTTGTAGTGCTTGGGCTTTGCTCTGTTCAGGTAGCGAAAAAAAGACAGGCGGAGATGTTTTTCCGCCTGACAAATATCCCTATGATTTAAGGAGGAGTTCAACACGAATCCGTTCAATCACGCTAACGAAACGGCTCTGGCCATTTGTTGGGTTCAGAATAGCGGGATTTCTTTGATTATTAAAACGATATAATTCGATTTATAATTCTAAAAATTAGATATTAAAAAACGCTTCAGGCTATCACCTCATGAATCTCAGCCAGATTGAATTACTTCGCACCCTGCATGAAAACGGTTTCAACCTCTCCAAGGCCGCCGACAGCATGCATATCGTGCAATCGGCGGTTAGCCGACAATTACATTTATTCGAGGAAGAATTGGGCTCGCCTTTATTGACAAGAAACGGCAAAAAACTGACCGGTCTGACCGAGTTGGGGCAAAAAGTATTGGCGCAGGCATTAACCATTCAGCAAGCCAAAAAAAATATCCAATCGCTTGCCTCGGAATACTGCAATGGCGACAGCGGAATCCTGCATGTCGCGACGACGCATACTCAAGCAAAATATTTTTTGCCGAAGCCAATACAACGCTTCCGCGCCAAATATCCCGGCGTTAAGGTTTATATCGTGCAGTCCTCACCCGACCACCTGATCGACTTTCTGCATAAAGACCTGGCCGATCTGGCTATTTGCACCGAAAAGGTCGCCGACGATGAGACCTTGATCATCAATCCCTGTTACGAATGGCACCATGCCGTTGTCATCCCAAAAGAACATCCGCTGGCTAGCGGGGACTTGACCTTGGAACGCTTGGCCTCGTTTCCGATTCTCACCTACTCGCTCGGCTTTACCGGCCGTTCCAATATTGAAAAGGCCTTTAACGACCGGGAATTACAAATGGATGTGGTGCTGGCGGCAGCCGATACCGATATCATCAAAACTTACGTGCGCTTGAGATTGGGTGTCGGCCTGATCGCCAGCATGGCATACGACCCGATAGCCGATACTGATTTGGTAGTCCGCAACTTGTCCGATCTCATACCCAGCTCGATGACCAAGATTGCCTACTTGCGGCAGAATTATTTACCCGCCTACAGCCGGCATTTTATTGAAGAACTGTTGGATGCCGCCCGAGAAATGAACACCTGAGATCTTGGTTTTATTCCTATTACACTTCAAATCCCGGCATTATCCCGCATTAAAATCCAGTTCGCATAAGTCTTTAGCCGCATGTAGCTGCCCGTTAAGCAACATATTTTTTAATTTTTCCGCACGCTGCATGTATTCTTCGGTCAATTCTTTAAATGCCTCCGGCAAATGGTATCGCTCCAATCGCGATAAATGTCCGTCGAAAGCGGCGGACACACAAAGCAGATCAAGCAAAAAATAGCGCTCGTGTTCGGCGACTTCATCCAAGAGTGCTAAAAAATCTTCCCAGTTATCGTATTCTTTTGTCTCATCGATTTCGAAGGTGGAACAGAGCCTATGCAGTAATACCAACATATTCGGATGGTAATGTTGCGCCAATACCATCATGACGGCTACCGCCCTGACCGAACCTTCGCGCGCTTTAAGGCTCAATTGTGCAATAACGTCATCGGTGATGACATTCATCGCAATGTGTTCGGCCAGCTTATTCCCGAATAAGCGCAATCTCGCCTCTCTTGCCACTTTATACAATGTAAAGGCATCCCATAGACCGGTTATCGGAATAGCGACCCAACTAAAGGTCAAGCGTATATCGCCTTTTCCAAAAAAGCGGACCAGTAAAAACTTCACCCCCAGACTACTGAGGATGACTTTTGCTTTATATAAAAGCGTAACTAGAAATAATTTAGATTTGGATAAATGCTTTAGCGGATCGATACCTAAATAACGAATGATCGGATCAGGGACTTCCAGTGCCGCGCGCGCTAAAATATTGGGCACGGCATCATCGCCCGGCAGACAAAAGTCTTTGGTAGCTTGGTTATGCCCGGTTAAGCAGGCAAGGCTGTAGACAATTTTAAGCCCTAACCAAAACAGGACTGTCATTTCGACCGTCAACATCACGATCAGCACCGAACCATACAGCAAATAATAGGCTGCCGTTGTCATTGACGCTTGAAATGTCCATTCTATCCATATAGTCACGAATGTGGTCAGAGCGCCTATGGCAAAGGCTATCACAGCCGCGAATGCCGTGATATTAGTCGACAATGCCTGCAGCGTTGCATCGGGCTGTAAGTCATCGATACTGACATTATGCAATTCGGACGTGCCGGCTTTTTTAGCCAAAAACCGATAATACCGAACGCCGAGCGTCTCTAGAAAGCCCTCCGGCTCTTCTCTTTGATAGATCGATTTTTTGATCACAGTCTCGGTCATCGTTTTATTCCTTATTCTGTGTAACGCACTCTGTTGTAAATCATGCCCTGTACCTATCGCTCTTCAAATTTCGGCATTAGCGCATTGAGGCGCCGAGGTGCTTACCCTTCGCCTAGCGCAATGTGAGGGCGCAGAGAACCTAGCACATGAACAAAAATCTTACGCTACTAGCCTCGTATTTCACTCTCGTAAGCCGCCTAATCGTCAATACGCGCTGTTTTAAAACGGGCAGTGGCTCCTAACAGACCAACCACAAAGAAAGCCGTACCCACTAAAGTAAACCGCAGATTCGACTCTTGTATGATTAAGTCGTCGGTCGCATAAAGCATGATAATAACGGCGACAGCCCCCCACCCAAGAAATCGCAACGTCGCGTTTACCAGGCAATTACCTAGCGTTTCCGATTCAGTCACTGGCGTGTCCATTCGATAGGCCACAAAACCGCATATCAGCGCAGGAAGAATTCCCCAACGCATATGATCTAAAAAGCTTTCCAAAAAGTTGAAATATTCTCGACGATAGAAAGTTAACTCGAGTACGAGTGTCGATACCGTGGTACTGACAATAAACCCCATGATCATCATCGTCATGTAAAATCCGTAATAGCGATCGTATTGCTCCCGCTGGCGCCTGAAGGCAAGCGTACGTGAAACAAAAACCAGCGCTAACGGAAGAACATACATCGGCATGACATAGGCGATCCACCGAAGCGTCGTATAGCTAAAGTGGGCCAAAGGCTTATTCGGAAACAGGAAAGCATTGTGTAACGAAACCGAAATTTCTCGACCCAATATGACTCCGATAGCGGAGGCCGCCATGAAAATCAAAATATACTTATAGGTGTGTTTCAAGCGAGCTTCGTGAACATTCCCGCCGAGTTGTTTCACGGTTGCCCAAATATCGTTCTCGCTGGCGCTACCGAACACGATCAAGGAGGCGAGCATGCGGCACAACAAACCGGTGAGTTGATCCAGTTCCTTGATTAACTTGACCGTCTTGGTGTAATGCGGCTCCGCTTCCTTCCAAACCGCCACTTTTTCCGACATGGCATTATAGGAAATACAAATTTCCCCCCATTTCAGAGACGGTTCGTTGAACAATCGACGAAAAGACGACTGATTCGCATAATATTGTATCCGATCAAAAAGCAAACAATTATGAGCCCACTTATATTCGACCGTGGCACTGGACATGTCGAAGTCGCCGGGGTCGATGCTTGACACTAACAATCGATTGGCAATTTGCTCTTTCAGTTTCTCGTCAACCGCCGATAATCTTGAGGCAATCAGAGCGTTATAGACCTCTACCGCTTTAGTTGGGATGGCAAAAGCATCATGTATGTTGTCTCTCAAAATTAGCAAGGGGTTAATTTTACTTTCCCAAGCGATAAAAAATAAAAATAGCCCGGCGGTAATCAACGGTACGATCTTGGTTCCGTCCAAGCCGTTCAGAAGATCCAACAATTCCCGAGAACGAAGGTTTTTAACGATAAGCGTTATCAATGGTTCCAAGGGCAACCACTGCAAAGTTAGTAATAAATATAACGCCGCCATGAACGCGCAGTACGACGCAACCCCTAACCAATAGGTGGTTCTGCGGATAAAATATTGCGGAAGCGTCGGTTCTGCGCCTAATTGAATCCGACGTTTTTGGAAGGAACGATAGGCCAGGAATAGTACTGCCAAGGTTCCAAGAAACTGCACCGCAAAGTTAATCATAAGTTCAACAGTCATCGTGCGCCTGCTCCTACGTGCTTTTTTTAAGGTTCGAATTAGGGTTGTCATCATAGTCAAAAGACAATGATATCCGTGTCGGCTCTATGGCAGGTCCATACGTTAATGTCGTAATTTGAAGTACGATAGGTATAACCAGCCGAGCGTCCATTGCGGTATCCAGTGGATTTATTATACTTGACATGGTGCGACAAGGTCTCTTACTGGTTTCAGAATAAACCGAAACCTGTTGTCGTTCAATTATCCCATCGTTCTTGGGATGAAGAGGACCAAGATGCTTTTCTTGGATGGCGAAGAGAGGAATTAATGATAAAAATCTTATTACGTAATCTGTTAGAGAGAAAACCAGGGGCTAAATGAATGCTATCGAAATTGTAACTATTCAGCCCACCGGCAATTGTCGTTCCCCCGCCGGAGCGCTCATCGTTATACA
>NPIE01007374.1_pt1 | contig 20642 bp, 21 predicted proteins | sample 8637661 | NCBI WGS metagenome assembly NPIE01 (sample SAMN07420842, study PRJNA396082) | bioreactor metagenome | isolation source: sample BA12 brine-fed electro-methanogenic bioreactor BA | place: Japan: Kochi | collected 2016-12-09
CCGTTGTCACCTGGGAAATGGCCATGCCCGGAATACTGAGCCTGGACAGGGAAAGCGGCTACAAGCTCCCCTATGTCAGGTATGAGGATTTCAGCAAGGATGTTTCCGGAAAGCTGTCGATTATCGGCGGCAGGGATCTCGGCTTTGCAGAATCGGAAACCGGTCTGGAGGGATCCCTTACAAGGGTGGTTCGGATATATAAAAAGTCCTTCGAAACCAGGGAACGCAGTATAGTAAAGAATGACGATGAAGGTATCGAGTATGTGTTTAATTATTTAAGGGAAAAGGGATTTCTTTAAGATGAAGCGGACTCTGATTTTTCAGGACACCGACAGGATCGGGAACACCATCGATCTGCTGGGCGCAGCGGTGAACATGTACGGAGAGGAATCCTTTGAATCCTTTGCTGTTGTTATCGGCGATTCCTGCGAAGCCCTGTCCGGGTACTTTCATCAGGTAATTCACATCGACGGGGCAATCGTGGAGCCCGGCGACCAGAAGGGTATCTGCGGGATTCTCGCGGATCTGCAGAAGCATTACAATTTTGACAGCATCCTTGTTCCGGCTACCCCTTATGGCCGAATGATCGCTCCCCGGCTTGCGAAGAGACTCCGCACCGGGCTGGTCGCGGATGTAACGGATATCCGCCGCAGGGAAAGCAGGCTTGAAATAATCCGTCCCGCTTACAGCGGAAGATTGATGGCCGGCATCGAAATCCTGGGGAAGGGGCCGGTCATGATGAGCATCCGTCCGGGAGTTTTTGCCTGTGAAGGCGGGGGCGGCGTGGAAACCGAGATGTCTGAGTACACTGGCGCCGTGGAAGAAAAAAGCCGCCTCAAGTGCCTGGCCGTAAAGGAAAAGAAGACATCATACGATATCCGGGAAAGTGAAATCCTCATATCCGGCGGCGGCGGGGTGCTGCGCGGTTTCGCCGGGCTGGAGCAGCTGGCGGATGCCCTGAACGGAAGGGTCTCGGCAAGCCGCAAGATTGTGGACAAGGGGGCCGCTCCCAGGAGTATTCAGGTAGGACAGTCGGGGAAAACCGTCAGTCCGAGGCTCTACATCGCACTGGGAATAAACGGTGCCATACAGCATGTCGAAGGTATGAAGAATATTGAAACAATTATTTCCGTAAATACAAACAGGAATGCCCCCATATGCAGTCTGTCGGACCTTGTCGTTGAAGGCGACGCCATGGAGTTTATCGACCGGCTGACAGAGAGAATCCGGGCATTCAGGAAGGAAGCGCAATGAGACCAGAGATGAACCTGACAGATTTCGGTATGGACTTTTTCTCGCTCAAAGGAAAAAACGCCCTCGTAACCGGCGGCAACAGCGGACTGGGACAGGTTTTCTCGGTTGCCCTTGCGAAGGGCGGAGCCAATGTTATGGCCGTCAGCATAGCGGATGAGGAACCGGAAACCGCCCGGTGGGTAAGGGAGTGCGGGGCGGAATACAAATTTGAATATGCCGACATTACCGCCGACGGCGAATGCGCGAGAGTTGTGGCAGACTGCGTCGATACCTGGGGCAGCATCGACATCCTCATCAACTGTGCGGGAATATGCATCAACATTGATGATGTCACCCGGTTTACCCGAAAGGAATGGGACAAAATGGTTGCCGTCAATCTGACTGCCGCTTTTGAAATGTCACACGAAGCCTGCAAGCACATGATCGCCCGGAAGAGCGGAAAAATTATCAATATAGCCTCGCTTTTCTCCTTCCTCGGAGGTCAGTGGTCCCCCGCCTACGCCGCCACCAAGCACGGCATAGTCGGACTTACCAAGGCCATGTGCGACGAACTTGCCCAGTTCAATATTCAGGTCAACGCAATCGCACCGGGTTATTTCGCGACAAAGCTTACCGAGAAAACCAGAGGCAATGAAAAGCGCAACGGTGAAATCCTCTCCCACATTCCCGCCAACCGATGGGGCTGGCCGGCCGAACTGATGGGAACCTGCGTTTTTCTGGCGAGCGATGCCTCGAACTATATGAACGGGACCGTTCTTACGGTGGACGGCGGATACCTGACGAGATAGGACGGGAGCGGTACATGGAACGGTATATTATTGCCATCGACGGAGGTTCTCAGAGCACCAAAGTTGTGCTTTTCGATACAGCCGGAACGGAAATCTGTTCTCAGACCGTCGTGCTCAAGGAACTCCATCTCTACGGGGAAGAGCGGGCGGAGCATCCGGATGATGACCTCTGGGAGAGTCTGAAACAGGCCTGCAGAGGAATGTTTGATAAGTTTACCGGGGACAAAAACGCCATAATCGGTGTAGGCCTCGGGTCGATCCGGTGCTGCAGAGCCCTGTTACGGGACGACGGCAATCTTGCCTCTCCCGTCCAGAACTGGATGGATCTCCGCCTCTCCAGACCCTATGAACACGAAGATGACTCCGTACGGTATGTGACCACCGCAACGGGCTACCTTACCCATCGTCTGACGGGGGAAACCCGGGACACCAGATCCAACTATGTCGGCCCCTGGCCCATAGATCCGGAGACTCTCCACTGGTACCCGGATGGGGAAACCTTCGACGCTTATACCACCCCGCGGGAGATGCTCTTCGAGCTTACCGACCCCTCGACCGTACTGGGCCGGATAAACCGCTTCGCCTCCGAGGCTACCGGAATACCCGAGGGCCTCCCCGTCGCGGCAACGGCCAATGACAAGGCGGTGGAAGGACTTGGAGCCGGACTGGTCAACGACGGAACCGTACTCGTATCCCTGGGAACCTATATTACCTCCATGATGGTCGGGGACCAGTACAAGCCCGACACGGTGAACTACTGGAGCAACCCCGGCGCGGTAAAGGACGAGTTCCTCTACGAGAGCCGCGGCATACGGCGCGGAATGTCGACGGTGACATGGGTAAAAGAGCTGCTCGGTTCCGACATTGTCCTGGAATCGGAGAAAAAAGGCATCTCTCCCGAGGCTTATCTTAATATCCTTGCCGCCGATGTTCCCGCAGGCTGCGGCGGACTCTATACGATTCTTCACTGGCTTGCCCGGCCGGACCGCCTTCACGAACGCGGAATAATGATCGGCTTCAACGGCACCCATAAAGGCCCGCACATGTTCCGCTCCGTCCTGGAGGGCATCGCCTTCACCATGAAAAACAACGCCCGGGCAATGTGGGAAGAGCGGGGTGTGGAACCGGAAAGCATCATTGTCAGCGGCGGCGGCTCCAACGGGGATCTCTTCATGCAGATATTCGCCGATGTATTCGGCGTTCCGGCCCACCGGAATGTGGTCAACGGATCGGCCAGCATGGGAGCGGCCATCTGCACCGCCCTGGCCCTGGGAGTCTACCGGAACAGGCAGGAGGCCATAGAGCATATGGTCCGCCGGAGGGACACTTTCCGTCCGGTTCCCGAACATGCGGAGCTCTACCGGGAGATCAACGAAAAGGTATATACGCAGATTGTCCCCCGCACCGATGAACTGCTCAAAAGATCGCACGAGATTTTTAACGGATAGCTTCAGATGAACAGGTTCCGGTAAAAAAATCACCCGGCGAACAACCGCCGGGTGATTGAATCCGGAAAACCGGATTAGGGAACTGCTTTCAATAGCTTTTTTAAATATCCTTTTTATTGAACATGGCTTAACTGATAACATCTTACCATTCACCCGGCGCAGATGCCATATAACTCAGGTATTAATCGCCCGGGTCAGGGTTGTTTTCCCGCTCTGGCCTCCCGACCCGAAATCCGCTATGCTAGGTTCATGAAAGCGCCGAAACATTCCATCACCCTTATCATCCTGCTCATTCTGATCCTCCCGGCCGCCCTTCTGCCGGCACAGGATCTGGCCCTGGGGGTGCTCTATTTCGAGGCCGATTCCTCAGCCTCCTCTCCCGTGGCGGAGGAGGACCGTGAACTCCTCTCCCTCGCCCTTACCGAGATGATCATCTCCGACCTCTCGCGTCTGGCTGTACTCAAGCTGGTGGAGCGCCGGAACCTCAACGAGGTGCTTGCCGAGCAGTCCCTCTCCCTTTCGGGACTTCTGGACGAAGAGTCGGCCGTAAAGGTCGGCCGACTCCTCCAGGCGCGCTACCTGCTCACGGGCAGGCTCCTCTTTTCCGGCTCCCTGGTCACCCTGAGCGGCAGAATCACCGACACCGAAACCGGGGAGATAACTGCCGCCGCCACCCGGGCGGGCGAAGCATCGGCCCTTTTCCGGCTCCAGAAGGAACTGACCGAAGAGCTCATCACCGTCTGGAACATCCCCATTTCCGACGACGAGCGCTCCCTTCTGGCGGAGCGCAGCAGCGTAGCTCTTGAAGGGCTCATCACCTTCGGAAATGCCCTCGCCGCCGGCGACCGGGGAGACTTTGAGGAAGCCCTGCAATACCTGCAGGCAGCCGTCCGCCTGGACCCCGGCTTTGCCCTCGCCGCGGAACGGCGCCGGGAAATGGAAGAGCGTTTCGACCGCTTTATCGAGCAGCGGGAAGAAGGTCTGCCCGGGGAGATCATGGACATCATCGACACCCTCGCCCTGACCGGCGGCGACGGCCGGCTCGAGCAGGACCTGCTGAAAATGTACTGGGCTTACATCCAGCCCCTCACCATAGCCAACAGCTTCTACATCTCCTGGGCATCACTGGACGAAACCTCCCGCACCTGGTTCTTCGAAAACAGCATCAGGGAATCCTGGGTGCAGATCGGCCTGCCCTCACGTCCCGAAACAATCGGCGATCTCGAACTCTACCTCGGGAAAAAACTGAACACAGCCCACAGCCTCCTCGAATACCTCCTGGAACAAAACCTCCCCGCCGGCGGCTTCTCCGGTTACATGCACCCCGTGGAAGGAATGACCGGCTATTTCCTTACCCTCTTTTCCGCCCTCATCTCCGGCACCTGGACCTTTCCTCCCATGCTCGACCGTCAGGGCAGCGTCACCGTCGCCTCCGGCCGCATCCCGGACCTTCTCCTCTCGTACTGCGACATGTTCCTCGCCAATTTCCCCTATTCCCCCTTCGCATCGACCGCTACCTCCATCATGCAGCGGCTCCTGGAAGAATAAGGGGTTTTCCGGGCGCCTCCCCCCGCCGCAGGCGGGGGGAGCGGGCTTCCTCCGGGGTCCGCGGGCCTCCCCGCCGGGCTGCGCGGTGCGCCCGGCGGCCCGCTCCCGTCCGGCCCCGGGCCCTGCGGCCCCGCCGCCGGACCGCCCGGCCCTTCGGTCCGGCCGCCCTCCGGATCCCTGGCGCGGGAGAGCGGCGGTATCCCGCAAAAAAGTAAAAAAAGGTTAAAACAGCCGGATCCTGCCGCCCCGGCACTTGATGCATTATATGGATTTAGTTATCTTTTCTTCATAAAACAAATGCCGGCGTATTACCCGGCTGCTGATCTGCTGTATACCGATTTGAACTGTTCTTATGTTAATAATCCCCTGTACAGCACTCGTATATGGAGTGTAATAAATGAAGAAACTACGCATGATCTATGCCGACAGAGGTATAGTTGTCAGAACCAAAGCGCCTCAGGTACTGTTTGTACTGGTAACAATTACGCTGCTGCTTCCGCTGGTGCTTGTGAACGATCTGCTCGGCGGCGATTTTCTCAATGCGGGAATCGAAACCCTTATCATTCTTACCATGATTGTATCCATTGTAATGCTCTACAAAGGTCATTACCGGTTTGCCAGTGCCGTACCTCTGGCCGTTGCCACCCTTGCGGTCGTGGCCCTCTCCTTTTTCATTCAGGTAGAAAGCCCTTTTCAAATCTACACTGCAGCAATGTATGTGGTTCCACCTTTGCTGCTCTCCCTGGCGATGAGCGAGTCGGAGTGGTACACGGCAGGAACTGCCCTTACCGGTCTGGCGACTATCAGTGCTGTCACTTTTATCAAAATTGCTCCCGTCGTTTATGCACAGAGCGGTACTTCGGTTATGGAGCAGTTTATTGTTACCCTGGTAATTTACCTTCTCATTTCTGTATTCTCCGTATTAGTTTCGGCTTCCAGCCGCAGAGCCATGGAGCATGTGGAAGCTTCCGGGCGGCAGGCCAACGAAACACTCATTAAGATTGTGCAGATCAGCGAAAATGCTCAGGCATCTCTTGATTCTTCAAAATCTGTCGAGGATGATCATAAACATGTACAGGAAAGCGCAGCAAAAATCCGGTCCCAGATAACGGTACTGGAGCAGAGTATTGTCAACCTGCGTGACAACATGCGGAGCGCTCTCGGTTCCATTGCGTCAACCACTGAGCGGGTCTCGGATTTTCATGCCCTGGTTGACGATCAGAACAGTGTGGTGCTTGAATCTACGGCCGCGGTCAATGAAATGTCGGCATCCCTGGATTCGGTAGCCGATATTACCAGGAAGCGTAAGGCATCAAGCGATAAGCTTCTGGACATTGCAGCTGACGGATTAAGAGCGCTTGAGGAGACTAATCAATCTTTTCAATCAGCCAACCAGGAGATGTCCTCGCTGCTTGAGGTCAACGATATCATTGCCGGGGTAGCCGATCAAACCAATCTGCTTGCCATGAATGCTGCCATAGAAGCCGCCCACGCCGGCGAAGCGGGAAGGGGTTTTGCCGTTGTTGCCGAAGAAATCCGCAAGCTGGCTACCTCTACCGCTGAAAACTCTCAGACCATCTCAAGCAACCTCAAACGCCTGATGGATTCCATCAATACTACGGGCACACATGTTGTTCAAACCACGGGCGCCATGAACCAGATTTCCGAAGAGGTTCGTGAGGTTGGAAAAGCCTTCGGGGAGATCACCAGTTCAACTGCCGAACTCTCGCAGAGCGGTCGTGAAATCATGAATGCGATGCAGATGCTGCAGGACTCTTCGGCAAAGGTTAAAGAAGGCTCTGATAACATTCTGGAAGATCAGCAGCTGGTCCGGGATGAGATGGACCATATCGGTATAGCTGTTAAGGCAATCGATGGCGCCTCCGACCAGGTCAGTCAGGCCATCGGGCTTATCGACGATTCAATGCAGCATCTGGAGCACACCATTTCCGATTCGGCGGATCAATCTTCTCAGCTTTACAGATCTATCGGTATTCTGGTGAGCGGTCTCAACAGCTGACAGCACATGGATAATCGGGAATGCATAGATCCAGCAGTAAGAACCTTTCTCAAGCGTCTTCTTCAGATTGGCGTGGTCGGTCTGGCGGCTGCGGCAGGATTACAGATTGCAGACGGTGCCAGTAACCCGCTGTTTATCTGGATCAACAGCGGTGGGGTCGTACTCTTCAGCTTGTTATTGTTTCGTCCTGATCTTGTTCCGGATGCAGCCAAGATTCTGCTGATCGCAGTGTATTTCTGGATACAGATAATTACTTCCTTTTTTTACAGCGGTTTGCTGGGCAGCGGTGAGATCATGATAGCCCTGTTCATTGTAGTCTTTGTAATTGTGCTGAGACCTGTTCCGGGTGTTATATTATCGGTCCTGTCGGTGCTGACAATATTCGCATGTGCTCTTCTGGTACATTACCGTTATCTGCCCTTTAATAAGGACATTTATTTTCGGCATACCCGTGCAGCCCACTGGCTTGTACAGGGAATAGCTCTGGCGGTCTTTGCATCATTGTCGGTAAGCATAATCAACCATTTCAGAAACAGTCTGCTCAAAACCATTGAAGAACTCAGGAGCAGTAATGATCAGCTCCTGAAGCTCAACCGAAAGCTGGAAAGCCGGAAAAACCAGATCTCCAGACTGGCCTATTACGACCGGCTGACCGGTTTGCCGAACAGGATCCATTTTAAACAGCATGTGACCGAACGGATAGCCTCCGGTACAGGTACCGGGGCTCTGGTTTTGTTTGATCTCAGGAATTTTCGTATAATTAATTCACTGCTTGGTAACGCTCATGGAGATAAAATTCTCAGGGCCATCGGAGAAAACCTGACCGGACTGACCAATCCCGGCCATTTCTTTGCCCGGCTGGGCGGAGATGAGTTCGGATTATGGGTGGAAGAGTATCAGGCCGTAGAGCTTTCTGACCGCATTGCGCAGCTGGCGAAACAGCTTGCCGGAAAGATTGAAAAAGAACATAAGTTCTCTCACAAAATTTCCTGCAGCAGTGCAGCAGCGCGATACCCGGAAAATGGTAATAATTATCAGGATTGTATAAAAGCCGCCGGAGCAGCTATGAAGATTGCCAAGGAAAAGAAGTCTTCGCAGCTGGTCTTCTTCAATGAACAAATACTGGAAACCGTACAGGAAAATTCCAGAATGCAGCAGCTGCTCGAGAGGGCTGTTGAGCACAGCGAGTTCACGGTCGTGTATCAGCCGAAGGTGAATATGCGCACCAGGGATATTGTTGGAGTAGAAGCGTTGGCCCGCTGGAAGGCGCCGAACATCGGAGAGATAAGCCCGGAGTTCTTCATTGAGAAACTTACCAGACTGAACCTTATCATCCCGTTCAGCAAAATAATTATCAGGAAAATTCTTGCCGATATTCCCCGCCTGAAAAAAGAAATCAGTTCAAAACTCAAGGTCTCGATCAATATCTCTCCGGTAATGTTCCTGGAGCACGATTTTGTGGAATACATAATGAACGAAATCGCTGAATACCAGGCGGACCCGGCCTCGATTATCCTCGAAATTACTGAAGATGTATTTGTAGACGATCCGGAGAAAATTAAACAAGTGTTCACCGAACTTCACAGCCATGGTATAGGTGTCTCGCTGGATGATTTCGGCAAAGGTTATTCATCGCTTTCATATATCAGCACCTTCGAATTCACCGAAATAAAGGTGGATCGCCTGTTTATTGATACCATCTGCACGGATAAACGAAGCTATTCCCTTTTTCAGTCAATCTGTTCGATCGCCGCGGCTTATGACTATAAGGTAGTTGCCGAAGGGGTTGAAAGGGAAGATCAGATACAGACGATTCTTGGAGCCGGGTGTGATATTGGCCAGGGATACTATTTCTCCGAGCCGAAGAGTCTGGACGGATGACCAGCCGGATTGCGGCACCGGTGGACATAAAAAACCCCTCACGAATGAGGGGCCGGTCAAGTCTCTGATTACCCCCGACGCGATTCGAACGCATGGCCTACTCCTTAGGAGGGAGTCGCTCTATCCAGCTGAGCTACGGGGGCATTAAGTATGCTTCTTATTAATACACGCTTTTCCGCCGGTCTGTCAATCTCATGGCAGGGACGGCCGGCAATTCCCTGGCGCAAAAAAATGTGGCGCGGAAAGGGGAAATGATCTATTGTAAAAGCTGTTAAAAAGGAGGCGTTCATGTCCGACTGTGTTGTGTTCTATTCCCGCAGCGGGAACACCCGCTTTATAGCCGATGAGATTGCCCGCACCAAAGGGGCGGAAACTGTCCGGCTGGAGGAGCAGAAGCCCCGGAAGGGACTCCTGGGGTTTATCCGGAGCGGGTATCAGGCCAAAACCCGTAAAGCTTCCCTGCTCAAGGGAGAGCCGTGGAACCGCATCGGGCCTTTTGAGACGATCTATCTGCTTACGCCGATCTGGGCGGGCAACGGTACTCCTGCGGTAAACGCCTTTCTCGACCGGGCCGATCTTTCGGGGAAAAAGGTGATTCTGGTCACCCTCCAGGCCGATGCCGCCGGGGCCGGAAGCGCCGATGTTCATCGCTATCTGACCGGCCGGATAGGTGCCGCAGGGGGAGAAGTTGCGGGTACCCATGCCCTGCACAGCGCGGTGCCCGGGAAGTTCGCAGGAGAGGAACAGCTTCGCTCGGAAGCGGAGAAAATTTTCGGCTGATAAACGGGAGAGAAACATGAAGACAATCGGTCTGCTAGGCGGCATGAGCTGGGAATCCACCCAGGATTACTATCGGCTGGTAAACGAAGAGGTGCGTTCGCACCTCGGGGGTCTGCATTCCGCGAAGGTGGTAATGCTGAGCGTAGATTTTCACGAGGTGGAAGCGCTTATGCGCGCCGAAGCGTGGGACCGCGTGGGCGATTATCTGGTGGAGCGGGCGAAGAGGGTGGAGGCCGCCGGGGCCGACTTTCTTCTGCTCTGCACAAATACCATGCATAAGCTTGCCGATCGTATCGGTGCTTCAATCTCCATTCCCCTCCTGCATATTGCCGATGCCGCTGCGGAGAGTGTCAAGGAACGCGGCATGCGGAAGCTTGCCCTTCTCGGCACGCGCTTTACCATGGAGCAGGATTTCTACCGGGGGCGTCTGAAGGAGAAGCATGGACTTGAAGTAATTATTCCGGATGAAGCCGACCGCGATCTTGTGGACAGGGTCATCTTCGACGAGCTCTGCCGCGGTATTGTACGGAAAGAATCCCGCGAGGCATATATGGCTGTAATCGAAAAGCTCCATGCCGAAGGAGCCGAGGGGCTTATCGAAGGCTGCACCGAAATCCCGATGCTTATCGAGCAGCAGCACAGCACCCTCCCCATTTTCGACACCACCGCCATTCATGCGGAGGCGGCTGTCCGGTGGGCACTGGAAATGTGAGTCTGTAAAGCCGCCGTATTGGCAGTCAGAATGAAACGTCTATTCCCGCACGGAGGTAGGGGTCAATATTGCTCCCTCCTCCCCCCTCAAGGTAGAGGAAGAACGATTCCCTTATGGTTCTGTCTATGCGCAGGGACGCCAGTCCCGTAAAAGTGCTCTCCTCCGTTTCCGGGTAGTAAATCTGTCCGGCCGATCCTTCCAGCTGGAAGGACCATTCTATTGCGGGTGTCCAGCGGAGGGCGGCGGGCAGCTTCGCGCCGATTGCACTTTCGGCCGATGTGTCCGAGGAACGCCAGCTTACTGAAGGTTCAAGGAGAACTTCCCAGAACAGTCCCGGAAGCAGGTCGAGGGAGAGGGATGAACCCAGCAGCAGATCCTGGCGATCCTCATACTGTTCCAGGTATGCGCCTGTCTGAAAGTCCCAGCGTGTTTCCACTTTAGGGCTGTACTCAAAGCCCGCCTTTGCTCCCGAAGAGAAATATCCACCAGTTCCGCTCTCTTCGTAGCGGAAGGCGCCCGCGTAAGCGATGTAGGGGCGCAGTTTTCTTCTTCCCCGTTCGAAGCTGTAACGAAGTTCCCATGCCGGATCGAAATAGAGCTCCTCATCCGCCGCACCGAGAACAGATGCCCCGGCGGATCCTGAAAACTCGACCCTGTTTCGGCCTGCCGGAAGGGAGGTGATCAGCTCTGCCCGGCTGTAGTCCAGGGGAACTTCGCCGCTCTCCGCGGCCGAACGGAGCCTCGTAAGGTACGCTGCTGCGTTGATCAGGGCATAGCCATCGTCGCCGACCGTAAAACGGTAACCCAGACTGCCGCCGATTCCGAACTCCGGTGCATCTTTCGGTACGGATTCCGCGAACGCCCCCGCGACCAGGGTGGGGGAAAGGGCCGGAAGGGATGATGCGGCGCCAAGGGCGAAAAGAGCCGCCGACGCAACTATCCTTACAATGTTACTCTGGCTGTGCATGCTCATTCTCCTGTCATAATGTGCTGGTTTCAATACAGCACCCTGTTTTTCAGACTGTCCAGGGAACGGCTGCGGGGCAGTTCCTGCGCAATTCTTTCGATAATATCACCGGTACGTATCCGCTGTCTCCGTGCCTCGATAAATAGTTCCGGGATACCCATAAAGCTGTCGGCCGCCAGAGGAGAGACTGCGGCAAGAGAGGTCAGACGCAGCGAATCTACGGGGTCAATGCCCCATTTCACCAGAGCCAGATAGAGGTTTGTTCCCTGACGGAAGTCTTCTTTCCTTTCGCCGAAGGCGCGCAGCAGGGAGACGGCGTCATCATCCTTGACCCCGGAAAGAAGAAGATGCGCCGTTCTCTGCCATTCCGCGACCGGCGGACCGGTGCCGTCCGTACCAGCGTATCCGGTTTCTTTCAGAAGTCCAAGTGCCAGCGCAAAAGCCTCCCTCTCGCGGCGGATAACATCAATTATCCGGGGTACCGGCACGTTCTTTGCCATACCCTCTTCTATCCGCGGCAGAAGGAAGGCTTCGGGTATTCCCGCCGCCTCAGCCTTCTCAAACTCGGCAAGGACAGCACTGCGCTGTCCCGCCGATAAACCGGAAGTTTCAAGTATCCGCTCCACCGTCTGCGCCCCGGAGGTGACGGCTAGAAGCATCAAAAGTAGCGGGAAAAACCGGAGGCGCTTCATGATTGCCGCTTAAGGCCCGATGGGAGCCTGAGGTGCGGAGTCTCTTCCCCCTCCGGCTGATTGCCCCGCGCCCGCACCGGAGCCGTCACCCTTGCGCTGCCGAAGCTGCTGCCGGAGTTCCTGATGCTCAATCTCGGTCCGCAGCTGCTCACGTACCCGGTCGCGGATACGCAGGGCGTCGGCTTCATCATTTTCACCGGTTCTCCATTCGTTTCTGGCAGTATTCATGCTGCGGACGCTCTCCGCCGCCGCCCGGGCGACAAGCTGCTCATCATAGCCGAGACGCTCCATTTCCCCGGCCGCCGCTGCAAGCTCGAGTGCCAGCTGTGCACGTATCCGCGGTGAATCGACGGAACCTGCCGGTTCCCCCTCAAGGCCCTTCTGCAGCGCGTAGGCTGTAAGATCCGCCAGTTCGGGATCCAGTCCGCTCCACTGGAAAGCGCGGCTTGCCTGTACCATCTCGCGCACCTGCTCCATGCTCCAGTCCCGCTCCATCAGCCGCAGGGCAAGTTCCCGTACGAAGGGAGGCTCACCGTCGAAACTGTCCGTTTCCGTCTGGGCGAACAGAGGGACCGCCGCAGCCATCAGTATAAGAACCGCGGTCAGCGCCGCTGCCTTCATTGTTATTCTACTGTTCATATCATCCTCCAAAATAATCGGAATTTATATATCCAGGACCGAGTTGACGCTTCCGAAACCGTCTTCCACCTGCAGTATGGAGTTCGGATCGGCCATCCACTCTTCCCCGTCAATAAGAAACTGGTACCGGTATTCCTGTTCGGGAACGAGGGGGATTTTAACTTCCCAGACACCGCCGTCTGTTCTCGCAAGACGGTCCGCCTGCGGATCCCATCCGTTCCAGTCTCCCACAACCGCAACCTCCGCCGCGGCCGGCGCCTCGAGCACAAATCGCACAACAACGGCACCGCTCTGCTCCGAAGTCGCCGGCGACAGCGGTGAGAAGGTCGAACGCAGGAAACCTCCTCCCGCGGCAAAAAGGAGCAGCATGAGTACGGCCGCACCAGCTGGTACCAGCCGGGTTCGCCCCCGCCGTTTCCTCTGTGCTTCTGCAATACCGGAGCGGACCCTTGCATCCACCCTGTCAACGAGCCAGGGCGATACTTCGGCATCCCTGGTCTTTTGTCCGCTAAGTATCAGGAACGCCTCAAGCTGACGGCCGCACCGGGGACAGCTTTCTGCATGTCCGGTTATGGCAGGAGAAATCTCCCGCCATCCTTCGTCCCCGGTGAGTCTGTCGAACTCCTGCTGCCATTCACTGCAGTTCATACTTTAATCTCCACCTTCATCCTTTATATACGCATATATCCGGTACTGGTTTCATAAATATCATTCTTCTTCCCATTGCCACTGCCTCATTATCGCCGCAAGCTCCTTCCTGGCCCGGTGCAGCCGCACCTTTACCGTACCTTCGGGAACCCCGAGGATCCGCGCAGTTTCCGCCACCGTCTGTTCCTCCAGAACACGGAGCACGAAGACCTCCCGCTCCCGGGGCTTCAGCTTTTTCAGCGCCTCGCCGGCAAGCCGTTCACCCTCTGCCTCCACGGCTCTTTCTTCGGGTGATGCATACCCGCGGCCTCCGGGCATCTCTCCCGGAATGTGGATATCATCATTGTAGGGAAGATGTGTGAAGAGTCCCGACAGCCGCCTTTTTCTCCGGGCTGAGCGGAGGTAGTTCAGAGCTATGGAGTAGAGCCAGGTGTAAAATCGGTAGCGGATATTGAAACGGTGCAGATTGCGGTATGCGCGCAGGAATATTTCCTGTACCGCCTCCTCCGCCTCCCGGGACCTCAGGTCCGGGGAGCTCTGATCGGACATCCGCGATGCGAGTCTGAAGAGAACCGGCGTATAGCGCCTGACCAGGAGAGAGAACGCATCGGTATTTCCATTAAGAGTCTCTCTGACCGCGTCGAGATCTTCCATACTCTTAACTATATACGATGAAAAAGCGTCCGGGTTTCAAAAAACTCTCATTTTCCGCTGCTATTACCCGGACCGGCTGATGGATGAGTGAGCTTATGCCGCCGGCGCTGTGCGGTGTTTCAAGAAATAGAAAGCGGATGTGACAAGTTGTGTTTATAATATACATATGACCATTCGAATGGGATGAAAACAAAAACTGCCGGAATATGGAGAAACATGATATTTCATTCGAAGAAGCCCAGTATGCTTTTTTTTATCCGGGCAGGATTATTCTGAAGGATGAAAAACATAGCGGCACCGAGGACAGATTTTTCTGTATTGGAAAAATCAGTACTGGAATTGTAACGGTCAGATTTACTTTAAGAAAGAACAGTATAAGGCTGATCGGAGCCGGTTACTGGAGAGAGGGAAAACAACGATATGAAAAGAGAACATAGATACGCAGATGCACCGGAAGATATTTCGGAGGCTATTCTGACTGCAGCAGAAATAGAGGCTGTAATTCCGCCTCCTGAACTGCTTATTCCAAAGGAAGAAACCAGGAAAGTCACAATTGCTCTTTCAAAAAAGAGCCTTGATTTTTTTAAAGAGACTGCGAGGAAAACCCGCATACCCTATCAGCAGATGATCCGTAAGGTGCTGGACATGTACACCGACCATTACGCGGAGTAATCATCTTTCAAATGGGAAGGTGCTGACCAGGTGTCAGGCGAGCGGATCAATTACTTCCGTAAGACCTGCTGGAAGGAAATCTCTGCGGTTGCGGGTATAGAGCCTGCTTACTCCGTGTTTTTTCAGGGTGATGCCGAGAATAATGTCGAAGGTGTTCCGGGCCGGAACCTCTTCCCGGTTCCAGACGGCCGAAAGCTCCTTCATCATATCGGGTTCCCAGGCGCAGCTGAGCCAGCCCGAGCGTTCCCGGTACCAGGAAATTGCGGAAGCGGCGCTGCCGGCATCGAGGGGCTTCTTCAGAACCAGGGGATTTCTGAGAAGACGGTAAAGCTCGAACCATACCTGGTCGGCGATAATCCATCCCTCCCGCTCCTTCAGGGCGTCCTCGACCAGAGTACGGCACACATTGTGTTCCCGGCAGTCGCTGTTTACCGCGTAGAGCAGAATATTGGTATCGAAGCTTTTCATCTGCCTTCCCTGTCCACATACGCAGCTTCTCTCAATCCGGACGGCCCGGTAAGGATCTCGCCGCAGCCATAGACCGGGGGAGTTTCTGCCGCTTTTTCAGCCGGAACATCTCCGCGCCGGGCGAGCCAGAAATCAACGGCGCTGCGGATGAGTTCGCTCACCGGACGGTCTTCCGCCCGGGAGAGCTGTCTCAGACGGCTGAGCTGAGGTTCGGGAAACAGGATCTGCATCTTTTCCATGTATACAGTATATGCATGGATGTTCCGCTTTGCAAGCTGTTTTTACTCCACAAACAACCGCCTGCTGGCGAAGGCGGGGTCCGAGGTTAGGTTTACGCCGAGTTTGCGGAGGCCCGCTTCGTCGCCCGGGGTGGGGAGATGGGTAAGGTGCATCTGGCAGCCCCGCAGTTCGTGGAGGCGGTCGATGCAGGCCTGGACGGTGGGGTTCAGGGCGGCGCTTATGGAGAGGGCTATGAGGGCTTCGTCCACGTCGAGGCTGGCGCTCTGGCGCTGGAGGACATCCTGCTTGAAGCGGGAGATGGATTCGATGACGATGGGCGAGAGGAGGTGGATGGGGTCCGGCAGCCCGGCCAGTGCCTTGGCTCCGTTAAGGACGGCGGCGGTGGCGGCGTGGAGGAGGGTGGAGTTTTTACCCGTTACGATTGTGCCGTCGGGAAGCTCGAGGGCCGATCCGCAGCAGACCGGCGACTGGTCGGAGGCGGTCTGTCGTGCCTCTTCGGCGGCGGACCGGGCGGCGGGGACGACGGTGCGGTATTCGGGCCGTATGCCAAGTGCATCCAGAAGCTGTACGGCTTTCTCCAGGGCGCTGTCATCTGCGGCTCCCATCATGTGTTCACAGGCGCAGCGGAAGTAGCGGCGGACCACCTCCTGCCGTGCGGCCTCGCGTGCCGCTTCGTCATCGACTATGGCGAAGCCCGCCCGGTTTACTCCCATCTCGGTAGGGGATTTGTAAATGCTTCCGTCCCCGGTTATCCGTTCAAGAATGGCCTGGAGAATGGGAAAGGATTCCACATCCCGGTTGTAGTTTACCGCGCTCTCACCGGTGGCGGCTTTGTGGTAGGGGTCCTCAAGGTTGAAGTCCCGCAGGTCCAGGGTTGCCGCTTCATACGCCTTGTTAACGGGGTGGTCCAGGGCCAGGTTCCAGATGGGAAAGGTTTCGAACTTGGCGTACATGGCATTTGTGCCCAGCCGGTGGTCGTGATATATCTGTGAGAGGCAGGTGGCCATTTTTCCGGATCCGGGTCCGGGGCCGGTTACCACCACCAGGGGCTTTGTGGTCTCTATCCTCGGGTTCGATCCGTATCCTTCCTCCGAAACGATGAGGTCGGGATCGGCGGGATATCCCTTTATCGAATTATGGGTATACACCCGGATGCCGCGGTTTTCGATTTTTGTCCGGAAGGCCCGGGCCTGGGGCTGGTCCTTCCATCGGGTAATAACCAGTGCCGAAACCGAAAGCCCCCATTCCCGAAGATCGTCTATCAGCTTCATGGCGTCGGCGTCGTAGGTTATGCCGTAGTCGGCGCGCATTTTCCGGTGTTCGATAGCTCCGGCGTGGATGCAGAGGATAATTTCAGCATCCTCCTGAAGCTCCTTTAAAAGGCGCACCTTTACGTTCGGGTCGTATCCGGGCAGTACCCGGGCGGCATGGAAGTCGTTTATCAGCTTGCCGCCGAACTCCAGGTATAGTCGTCCGTCGAAGCGCTGCATCCGTTCGCGTATAAAGGATGCCTGCTGGGATAGGTAGAGGTCGTTGTCGAATGCTTTAATCATGAAGTTCCTTTTTGTACATGCGGTGAATCTTAAAGGGCTTTGCGCCGAGGCTGCCGGCGTCACTTATCATCAGTTCGGTCTTCTCGGAAATCTGGACCATCTCGACTTCGCCGAAGCCGCGCTCCTTCACCATCCGCTCCAGTTCGCTGTAGAGAAGGGCGTTTCCGCCCAGGCGCTGGTATTCGGGAAGGATGCCGATACCGTTGAAGAGAATGCGTCCGCTCTTTTTGAAGGCCCTGATAAGGCGAAGAATTTCCGCCGGCCCGAGCCGTCCCCGGTTGCGTACGAGGGTTGTACTGATGTCGGCAAAGCCGAAGGCGTAGCCGATAACCTTTCCGTCGTAGGCGAGGAGGGAGAGCAGCTCCGGATCGGCTACGGTAAGAAGATCGTTCTTTACCTGTTCAAGCTCTTCGGGGCTGAGGGGGTAGTCTTCCAGATGGTGATTAAGGGTCCCGGCGTAGAGGGTCTTGATATCCTCGACGAGGGCGCGTATTTCACGCTTGTTCCGGAAGCGGATGACCGAAAAGCGTCCCCGCTTAAGAACGTTTTCCGCCAGGCGGGCAATCCGTTCGGGGAGCTGGAAGTGGTCCGGAGGGATGGAGAATGAGTTGAGGTCCACATATTTTGTAAACCCGGCATTCTCGAGGAGGCTGCGGTAGTAGGGATAATTGTAGCGCATCATGGTCATGGCCGAGGGGTGATCAAAACCCTCGATGAGAATTCCCGCCCCGCTGGCGCCGCCGGAGAGCATGGGGCCCACCAGGGCGTCCAGTCCCCGTGCCCGCGTCCACTCCTCAAGATGGGCAAAAAGGGCATCCGCCGCTTCCTGGTCGTCGATGCAGTCGAAAAAGTCGAAAAAGGCGAAGCGGGTCTTGTGAAAGTCGTTATAGCGCCGGTTTTCACACACCAGAGCGCGGGCGGCGGTTTCGCCGTCCCGCTTGAGAAGGAGAAACTCTCCCTCGGAGTGAAGAAAGAAGGGATGCTTTTTTCGAATGAGGACACGCATGTCCATATCGAAGAAGGGAACGTAGTGCTCCTGCCCGCGGTAGAGCTCTTTCGGAAAGCGTATGAAGGCCTTTTCTTCCGGGCTGCTGCCTTTTACACTGATTATTTCATATTGCGGGCTGTTCAATGGTGTGCTCTCCTTGGATCCGGCTGTGGAACTGCCGGTCATTATAGCGGAATTGCCGCCGTACTGGAAGGTAAATCTGCATGAGGGATCCGGAGGGCGCCGCCAGGCGGTCCGGCGCCCCGCCGGACGGGAGCGTCAGCGGACCCCGGAGGCAGCCCGGCCCCCGGAGCGCCGGAGGCGGGAAGGGGGACATGCCCGGAAGATTCCGGAAGATCGTTGACAGGAAAAGAAAACCATGTAAACATTGAGTCATTGAATGACTCGGGAGGAAGCAATGGCAAAGACAGTTATTGAGAACGGGACGGTGCTGACCGTCGACGGGAATAATACGATCCACAAGACAGGCTATGTGGTGGTGGAGAACGACCGGATTAGCGCCGTGGGGGCGGGAAAGCCGGATGCGAAGCTGCGGGACGGGGCGGACCGGATTATCGACGCCGGGCTGAAGGCGGTTATGCCGGGGATGGTGAACGCCCATACCCACCTGTTTCAGTCTTTTATCCGGGGACTGGCGGACGACAAGCCGCTACTGAAGTGGCTGGAAACGGCAATCTGGCCGGTGGCCGGGGTTATGGACGGGGAGAACGCGGAGATGGCGGCCCGTCTGGGGCTGATCGAGAATATCCGCGGCGGTGCGACCTCGGTGATCGACCATCAGTACGTGCATACNNATCGACCATCAGTACGTGCACACCGAGCCGGCGGTGGACGACGGGGTGTTCCGGGCTGCCCTGGATACGGGGGTGCGCTTCCGTCACGCCTTCGGCTGGGCGGATATGAACTATCATCCCTCCCTTCAGCTGAAGGCCGATTATGTGATAAGCGAGATGGAACGGCTGCATGCGGCCTGGCAGGGTAAGGGAAACGGGCGGCTCTCCTTCGAACCGGCGCCGGTTATTCCATGGGGCTGCACCGACGATTCCATGCGCAGAAACTGGGAGCTGGTTAAAAAATGGGGTGTGGGGATGCACATCCATGTGGCCGAGACGCAGGAAGAGATAGATATGAACCTGAAGGATCGGGGAAACCGCCACATCGAGTGGCTGGATGAGCTGGGGATGCTGGGACCGGAGGTGCAGCTGGTGCATTCGGTCTGGCTGGCGGACAACGAGCTGGAGCTGGTGCGGGACAGCGGCTCGGTCGTGGTGCACTGTCCTGTTTCCAACATGTACCTCGCTTCGGGAGCGGCACGCATTCCCGAGATGAACCGCATGGGTATTCACGTGGCCCTGGCCTCGGACGGTCCGGGGAGCAACAACAACCAGGACATGATGGAGGTGCTGAAGACCACCGCCCTTCTGGCCAAGCTTTCGACCCTGGACGCCATGGCGCTTATGCCCGACGATGTTATCCGATTTGCCACCATGGGGGGCGCCCACGCAATGGGACTGCCGGAGGAGATCGGCTCGCTGGAGGCGGGAAAGAAGGCGGATCTTATCCTGATAGATCTGGACTCCCCCTTTGCCATGCCGGTGCACCGCGCCAACAGCGCCATAGTCTACAACCTGGGCAGTGCCGCGGTGGATACGGTTATGGTGGACGGCGAGATCCTTCTGGAGGATAAGGAGTTTACGAAGATCGACGAGAAGAAGCTCCTGGCCGATGCGCGGCAGAACTGCGGGAAGCTGTTCGAGCGGGCGGGGGTGGTGCTCTGAAACAGGGGCGGGCCCGCAGGTGAACCTCTCCGGGGGTTCGCCTTTTGGAGCTCGTCTTTAATATGGACAGACGATTTCCGTTCTGATAGTATCTCTCTTCAGAATTAACTCTTTCAAGCAAGGCAAAAAGAAAACACGGCCCTGTAGGTAGTCAGGGCGTTCCGCAAGGAACCCGTAACCATCGCGAGATGTCCGTTTTTGCCTCTGGATGAATTGTATCCGGAGGTATTTTATGGGTTCTGTCACTACAACAATGTTTTATGACGGGCAGTTCTGGATCGCCCTGATTGAGAAAACCGAGGATGACGGTACACTTCTGGTCGGAAAATATCTGTTTGGCCAGGAACCGTCGAATGGAGATATCCTCGATTTTTATCTTAACCGGTACGATTATGTGCCCGTCGTCGCTGTCCCCGTGGAAATGCGGATAAAGCATAAGCGGTCAAAAAAGCAGGAGAACAGAAGCTTTTCCAAAGCCCGGGAGGCTTACGGTGAAGAGCAGCGCCGCCTTCTTGCGGAAGGGAAGCGGAGACTGCGGGAGAAACAGCAAGCCGACCGGGACAGTCTGTACAAAAAGAAGAGAGCCAGGAAGAAACAGAAGCACCGGGGACGTTGAGATTCCGCTGTTTCTCAAGCCCACTTCTGGAGCAGCTGCATTTTGACTACCTCCGGGTTGAAGGCGACCCGGACGTAGCCCACCGCTGCATCGCGGAAGCTGTAGAAGGTCTGGTTCCAGGTGATGATGGGAGCGGGGGAGGAGAGACCGAATGCTGCGAGTTCGGCGGGCTCCGCCAGGCGCGGTTCGATTGCCACATTGGCGTGGGCGATCTTCTCCCCTGCATATCGCCACACGAACTCGAGGATGTTTGAATCCACCTCGATCTGATCCCA
>NPIE01001678.1_pt3 | contig 20633 bp, 13 predicted proteins | sample 8637661 | NCBI WGS metagenome assembly NPIE01 (sample SAMN07420842, study PRJNA396082) | bioreactor metagenome | isolation source: sample BA12 brine-fed electro-methanogenic bioreactor BA | place: Japan: Kochi | collected 2016-12-09
TCCGACCGCCTCTACTTCGAGCCGTTGACGTTCGAAGACGTGATGAGCATCGTCGAAAAGGAGAAGCCCGATGGCGTCATCGTCCAGTTTGGCGGCCAGACCCCGCTGAAGCTGGCGGTCCCGCTCGAGAAAGCGGGCGTCAAGATCATCGGCACCTCGCCCGACAGCATCGACCGCGCCGAAAACCGCGAGCGGTTCAACAAGCTGGTCCGCAAGCTCGGTCTGCGGCAGCCCGAGAGCGGAACCGCCATGACCTACGACGAGACGCTCAAGATTGCCAACCGACTGGGCTATCCGCTCCTGATCCGTCCCTCCTTCGTGCTGGGCGGTCGTGCCATGGATATCGTCTACGACGAAGACAGTCTCAAAGCCTGCGTCGAAGAGGCCATCGAGGTCTCGGGCGAGCATCCCATCCTGATCGATAAGTTCCTCGACGACGCCACCGAACTCGACGTCGACGCCATCAGTGACGGGCGCCGCGTCGTGATCGGCGGGATTATGGAGCACATCGAAGAGGCGGGCGTCCACTCCGGCGACAGCGCCTGTTCGATCCCCGCCGTCAATATCAAACAGAAGGTCCTCGAAGAAATCGAACGCCAGACGAAAGTGCTGGCCCTCGAGTTGAACGTCAAAGGCCTGATCAACATCCAGTTCGCCGTCAAGAACGACGAGGTCTACATCCTCGAAGTCAACCCCCGCGCCTCGCGGACGATTCCCTTCGTCAGCAAGGCGATCGGCGTGCCCCTGGCCAAGCTGGCCGCCAAGATCATGGCGGGCAAGACGCTCGACGACCTCGGGTTCACCGAGGAGATTCACCCCACGCACTACGCGGTCAAGGAGGCGGTCTTCCCCTTCCTCAAGTTCCCGGGAACCGACGCGCTGCTCGGGCCCGAGATGCTCTCGACCGGCGAGGTGATGGGCCTCTCCGACGATTTCGGCACCGCCTACGCCAAGAGCCAGATCGCCGCCGGAAACAGCCTGCCCACCGCCGGCACCGTCCTGTTCAGCATCCGCGATGCCGACAAGGCCCGCTCCGTGCCGGTCGCCCGCAAGCTCCACGAGATGGGCTTCAAGATCATCGCCACCAAGGGCACCTGCATCGAGTTCATCAAGAACAACATCCCCTCGGAATTCGCGCTGAAGATGAGCGAGGGGCGACCCAATATCGTCGACGCGATTATCAATAGCCAGATCGACCTGATCGTCAACACGACGGTGGGCAAGCAGTCCATCGTGGATTCCTTCGCCATCCGCCGCAACGCCGTCGACCGCCAGATTCCCTACGTGACCACCATCCGTGGCGCCGAGGCGGTCGTCAAGGCCATCGAGTCGCTCCAGGGCAAACAGATCCGCGTCAAGCCGATTCAGTCGTACTACAAGTGAACGAGGAAATTCGAAACACGAAGTCCGAAATCCGAGACAACTCCCAAGGAAGGAATTTCGAATGATCGAAACCCATGACGCCGGTCGCAAGCCCGTTTGGAGTTTCGGATTTCGATCGTTTGTGTTTGTTTCGAATTTCGATTTTCGGATTTCGAATTTCGTTATCAGAATGGGGAAAGCACTGTGAAAGCGGTTCTGCTACTCGAAGACGGAACGGTGTTCGAAGGTCGGGCGTTCGGCGCCAAGGGCGCCAAGTGCGGCGAGGTCGTGTTCAACACCTCCATGACCGGCTATCAGGAAATCCTCACCGACCCTTCCTACCACGAGCAGATCATTACCATGACCTACCCGCTCATCGGCAATTACGGGACCAACGCCGACGACTGGGAGTCGCGCCGGGTCTTCGCCAGCGGGTTCGTCGTCAAGGAGAACTGCGACTATCCGAGCAACTGGCGCAACACCGACAGTCTCGATGCCTATCTCAAGGCCAACGACGTCGTGGGCATCGAGGGCATCGACACACGGAAGCTAGTCCGCCATATCCGCACCGAAGGCGCCATGCGCGGAATCATCTCGTCGGACGAAACGAACGTCAAGAAGCTCAAGGCGAAGCTGGAGGAATACCCCGGTCTGGTGGGCCGGGACATCGTCAAGAATGTCACCGTCGCTAAGCCCTACGAGTGGAACGAGGGCGTCCTCGATTGTTTGACGAACACGCACGATACGCCGAAGGCCACGTACAAGGTCGTCGCGATCGATTACGGCATGAAACGCAACATCCTGCGCCTGCTGGTCTCGCATGGCTGCGAAGTCGTCGCCGTCCCCGCCAAGGCCACCGCCGACGAGATCCTGGCGCACCAACCCGATGGCGTCTTTCTCAGCAACGGACCTGGCGATCCCGCCGCCGTCACGTACGCGGTTAAGACCGTCCGGACCCTGCTGGGCCAGGTCCCCATCTTCGGCATCTGCCTGGGCCACCAGATCCTGGGCCTCGCCCTCGGCGGCACCACCTACAAGCTCAAGTTTGGCCATCGCGGCGCCAACCACCCCGTCAAGAATCTCCGCACCGGCAAGATCGAGATCACCAGCCAGAACCATGGCTTCTGCGTCGACCTCGATTCCTTCCAGGGCAAGGACGTCGAAATGACCCACCTGAACCTCAACGATAACACGTGCGAGGGCATCCGCAGCGAAAAGCTCAAGGCCTTCGCCGTCCAGTACCACCCCGAAGCCTCCCCCGGCCCCCACGACGCCCGCTACCTCTTCCACGACTTCATCACCCTCATGGCCTCAAAATAGCTTGCCGCCCTGAAAGTCGTACGCTGATGCCTCGGGTGCAGCTAGCAACTCGTAGGGTGGGTTCTTAACCCACGCGTCCAAACCTGGCAGACCCGATGCGGCTCCTCGCAGGGGATGCGGTGGGGGCGGGCGGTTGCGGAGGTGCGAGGTCCGATAGGAAGGGCGGTCTCAGCCTTGCTTGGAGTATCTCAGGTACAGATACAACGCGCAGAGCAGCATCCCGACGACGATCAGCTCAAGAGGTCCCATACCGAAAGTATGGCAAACCCCGCCCCAGAAGCAAGACCGGTTGCTGTCATCGTTTGTAGTGACCGTTTGTAGTGCACCCGTCAGGGCATAGGTCCCCTGTGTCCCATCGGGCCGATGGTAAGACCAACAGCCTCTGTGTTCTCGCGGGCATCCTTAAAGCGCCACCACAACCCCCTGTCACTCCGCCAAAATATCCAGCTCGTCCAACGTCTGTCGCTACCGATTTTTCCAGTAGTCGGGATGGCGAGACAGATGCATCACGGCAACGATCAGAATACGGTCAGGTAAGACCCGGAACAGAACACCGAACGGGAATACCTTGGTCAAACATCGCCTCACATCGAGATCCACTACGGGATAGAGACGTGGATTGATCGTAATACCGCAGATGGCATCCTGGACGGACGCCAGAAACCGCTTGCCCAGGTCCGTCTGCTGGATCTCGTAGTAGGCCGCCGCCTCAGTCATTTCGGTCTCGGCCTCGGGATGAAGCTGGACCTTCATCATTTCAGTCTCGCATAAGCCCTCGCGAACGCCTCCTCCGCATCCACCAGACGGACGGTCCCCTCATCGATCTCTCGACACCTCTTGTGCACCTCTTGCCGCCATGCATCCGAGAGATCCGGAGCCCCATCGGCATCGAGGCTCTCGATAAGCTTGGCCGCCAGGAATGCCCGCATAGGAGCCGGCAAATCCATCGCTGCGGACATGATCTTGTCGAGTTCCACTTTCATAGTCGTAGTATACCCCACAGACGCTCCAGCGTCAATCCTGCGATCCTCACAGAGCGCCGACCAAGGCAGGCGGAAGACGCGGGCATCGGAAGTCTCTTCTCGTTGCCTTGACCCGGCTGGCGGGGTCTCACCACGGTTACCGCCGAAAGAGAGGCGAAAGCCCAAAACGAGGCTACTCCTGGCACGGAAGAGCGTTCGCCGCTTTGAACATTGGAGTTTCGCATTTGCCCGGGATTTCGAGATCCATGTTTCGAATCTCTTTCCCCTATCCTTCGGCCTGGATCTTCAGTTCGTCCAACGTCTGTCGCATCCAGGCCAGCGACTGCTCGATCATCGGCCCGCCCTGTCCCTCGCACTCCATGCTCAGCGTCCCGTCGTAGCCTCGATCGCGCAGCATCTTGATGCACGTGCGGATGTTGTCGGCGTTGACCCCGTCGCCGATGGCGCACTGGCTGACCGCGATCCCCGTCTGGTTGCCGCGCACCGCCGCCGCCAGTGACTCGGAGACATCCTTGATATGCACGTGTCGGACGCGGTCGATGAACTGCTCCAGAAAAGCCACCGGGTCCTGGCCCGCGATGAACGTATTGCCCGTGTCCATGTTCATCCCCAGATACGGACTGTCGCAGAAATCGAGCATGCGCCCCATCATCTCGGGCTTCGTGGTGAAGTGCCCGTGCGGCTCGATGTTCACATAGACCTCGTGGGCCTCCGCGACTTCGACGATCTGCTCGTAACTGCGCTTCATCATCTCCATCGCCTCCGCGTCGCTGAGCCCCTCGGGCGGCGCCATCCCATCGGTGGTGTCCACGCACTCGCAGCCGATCAGGTGCGCCCACTGGATCGACTTCATCACATAGGGCACGCCCCGCAGGGGACCGTCCTTGCCCGACAACGGATAGGCCGCATCCACCTGCGAAAACTCCACGCCGTACGACGCCATCTTCGCCCGCAGCAGCAGGGGGTCCTCGTACAGCGCCACGTGAGGCTGATACCCCAGACCGTGAATCCAACTGACCCCGTCGATCAGCCCGCACTCGATGGCGCGGACGTCGTTCGCCTGCGCCCAGACCAGACACTTCTCGAAGCTCCAGTACGACGTATTGAACGCATCCGTGTGAAATCCAATCCTCATCGCATCCCGTCCCTTCGTTCCCCCACGTTCGCAAAACCGCCCGAGCCGAACGACCCGAGTGCTTCAGGCAAGACGCGCGTCAGGCTACCACAGGACGCTGCCGGGGGCAAGCGATTGGTTTGGGTTGCCATTCCGGATCGAATCTGCTATGATGGTGACATCAGGAGACTCGTTGCGCAGGGAAGCCTCTTACTCATCGAGTGCGGACGTCCACGGCGGCCCCCGGTCCCGATCGAACTGCGTTCGCCGGCGTTTTTCGGAAGGGGCAGGCAGGTGAAAAGGCGTGGGTGTCTCGTTGGTTTGGTTTTTCTTCTGGTACCCGGTCTTTCGATCGGCCTGGTGTGGACGCTCCTGACGCCGGTATATCGGGCCACCGCCGAAGTGCGGATTTGCCCGACGGTTCCCGTCCTGGTCTTCGAGACCGAAGACAACGGCCCGATCCGGTCGTACGAGTCGTTCGTCAATACCCAAATCTCCATCGTGAAGAGCCCGGCCGTTATCCAACGCGTCCTGGACCGGACGGAGGTCCAGCAGACCGCCTGGTACCGCCGAGTTGCCGACGCGCTGACACAGCGGTCCCTGGTGGATTCGCCCGCTCGCCAGGAGAGCCTGATCTCCGGGCTTTCCGTCCAGCATCGCCCCGGAACCGAGATCCTCGATCTGTCTTTCGAGGATACCTGCCGCGACGATGCCTTGGTGATCCTGGACGCCCTCCTGGAGCAGTATATCTCTTATAGCGACCTCAGGTCGGACGCCGTGCGGGACGCGATGTATCGCAAGCTCATCGAGCAGCAGCAGACGCTCCAGAGAGAAATCAGTGGCCAGGAAGCGGGAATCGGCGCGCTGCGCAGAGCGCTCGGCGCAGGCGACCCCGAAGAAGTGATTGCCGCCCGGAAGGTCCGCCTCGACGAAACGCAGAATCGCATCACCGAGGGGCAGCACGCCATTGCTCTGCTCGAGTGGGAAATCGAGCAGGCCAAGGGCGGAAGGGACGTGCCCCGAGACGATCTGCCCTCGCTGAAGCACGAACAGGCGCGTGCAAAGAAACAGGAACAGCTCCTGAAAGACGAACTGGCTAAGCAGCAGGCACAGTTCGACCGCCTCTTCGCCGACGCCCGGCTGCTCGATAACGAGAACCGCCAGTTGCAGCGCAAACGGCAACTGCTCGACGCCGTCCAGAAACGCATCGACGAGAGAGAGATGGAACGCGACGTTGCCGCCCCGATTGAGGTGCTGACGCGGGCGTATGCCTCCTCCAGGCCGTACCGGGACCGCCGCACTCTATTCACCGCCCTCACTTGGCTTCTGGGCCTGCTGGCCGCTGGTGTCACCACCTTCGTCACGCGGAAGAAGCCCACTGCAACCGCCCAGGCGGTGGCAGAGGCCGCCGCATAGCGCCTTGCCTTCTGCACCGTTTCCGCAGGCGGATTGTAGTCGACGGACAGCAAAAATCCGACTTTTCCTGCTCAACCGATCCATCCTTTACGCCGATAGCACGAGGGAAACGTCATTGGAGGACGCCAAAGCGAGTGCTGTCTCCCGCCGCGACAGGATGGCCCGGATGGAGGGAGATGCCCTCGAGAAGTGAACGCCGGTTCCCCGTGACCCCGTTACGGGGGGGGCCGTGAGGAAAAAGGATCTTTCCGGACGCACCGGTTTGTCGTGACGCCGTGAGGCGTTGCTCTGATGGATTTGCCCGGTACGCTGTGACGTTCCCCATGGGTGCGTTGCCCGACCGAACGTCCGAGGATGAGTGATGAACGAACCACTGATCAGCACCTGCATTGCCACGCAGAACAATGTGGCGTACCTTCAGCGGGCGATCGCCAGTGTCGAACCTTTCGCCGACGAGATCGTCGTCGTCGACGGTGGCAGCACCGACGGCACCGAGACCCTCGTCCGTTCGCATCCGAAGTGCGTGTATCTCCATCGCCCGTTCGACGGCAATTTCGCGGCCCAGAAGAACTTTGCCTTCGACCACGCCTCCTCCCGCTGGATTCTCGAACTGGATGAGGACGAGGTGGTCTGCGCGGACTTCGCCGCCGCGATCCGTCCGCTGCTGGAACGCTCCCGCGATCTTGGCTACGCGATCCGACGGTGGTGGATCTGCTCGCTCGACCCGCTGGGCTACGTCAGCACCGAGCTTTTCGAGACCACCTGGATCCCGCGTCTGTTCCGCAACGATCCGCACCTGCGCTACGCCTATCCTCTGCCCGGCGGCAACAGCGGCCTGATCCACCACGAGTTCAGCCCCGCTGTCCAGTCGCGCATCGTCCGCCTCGACCGCTGGCGCCTGCCCCACTTCCATTACCTGATCCACAGCCGTCGCGACCGCGAGGTCCGCTTCGCCTGGTTCAATCGCGTCGACCCGCGCTGCGTCGAAATGAACGCCCGCTGCTACCTCTACGAAGACTTCTCCCACCGCATCCTGCCCTGTCCCGCCCGCTGGCACAACGCCGCTTCTGTCCTCGGGTCCCACGCTTGCATCGAGAATGTTCGATCGGTTGCTGCCCCCTGCGGCACGATCTGATAACCCATCTCCCGACGATTCTGCCGACCGCAGCGCCGCCGACGCTGGACGACGGCCCCGCCGCTTCCACCAGGGTGCATGACCGTACCTGCAATCCCGCTCCGTGCGACGCTTCTCTTGCCGGTGCCAATTCCTGGCTGGGACGCGGCAAATCCGAAACCCCAAGGTTCAAATCACCCCGATGCGCCGCGTTTGTAGTGTGCTCGTAAGAGCATACCTGCCGCTGCAACATCGGCCTTCCTTCGAGATTCTACTTTTGGGTCATTCGGGTTTGTTTCAGATTTCGGATTTTGATATTCGGGCTTCCGGGGTGTGCCCCGAGCGAACCGCGCAGAAACGGTCCTGCACCCCTTCCACCGCGCGAGATTGACATCAGGGCGTTCTCCTGCCATACTGGTTGGCCATGGAAAGGGGTGGTCCAATGTCGGTACAATCCGTCCGTCAACGCTTCAGGTTGGTCGAACGCAGCTTCAAGAGACGTGTCACCAGGCCCGTCAAAGAACGTGTGGCTCGCGAGATGGCGTGCGTCTATCGCCGAACGCTGCGCAATGTCTGTTTCGTCGGCGTCACCGGCAGTTGCGCCAAAAGCACCACCGTCGGTCTCGCGACCGCGATCCTGGCGCAGGAAGGGCCGGTGTCGGAGAGCAGCTACGAGAACACCATCCGTCGCTTCGCCGCCACCGTGTTCGCCACCTCACGCAAACATCGGTTCTGCGTCGCAGAGATCAGCGGCCATCCCGTTGGAGCGATCGCCCGGGCGAACCGAGTCTTGAAACCGCGCATCGGTGTGATCACCTGCGTCGGAGGCGACCACTACGCCGGCTTTCGCAGTTTGGAGGCGACCGCCGCGGAGAAGGGAAAGCTCGTCGAACTCCTGCCGCCCGATGGGGTGGCCGTGCTCAACACCGACGACCCCCACGTTCGCGCGATGCGCACGCGGACGCCCGCACGCGTCGTTACCTACGGCTTGTCGCCGGAGGCCATGGTTCGCGGGGAGAACGTCTCGTCCATCTGGCCGGATCGGATGTCGCTCGATGTCTCCTATGCCGACACCCGCCTGCACGTCCAGACGCAATTGGTCGGGACCCATTGGGCTGCGTCCGTCTTGGCGGCCCTCGCGACGGGCATTGCCGCCGGTGTCTCGCTGGAGAAAGCCGTCCCCGCGGTGGAGGCCTTTCCGCCCGTGCCGTACCGCATGTGCCCCTGCCCAGTCCCGGGCGCTATCACCTTCGTCGATGATGCGTGGAAGGCGCCGCTCTGGACCGTCTCGACCTCGATCGACTTTCTCCGCTCCGCCCGGGCCCAGCGCAAAGTTCTCGTCGTGGGCTCGATCTCCGATACCCCCAAGAGCTTCCACCATCGCTATAGAGCCGTCGTCCAGCAGGCGCTCGACGTCGTCGAGATGATTCTGTTCGTCGGCGACCACTCCTCCGCCGCCCTGAAGACTCGCCCCCATCCGGACGACGAACGCATCATGGCCTTCGATACCCTCTATCAGGCCAACGCGTTCCTGCGCGACTACCTCCGCCCAGGCGACCTTGTCCTGCTCAAAGGCACGACCCCCATCGACCACCTGGATCGCCTCATCCTCGCCCGGACCGACGAGATCGCCTGCTGGCGTCACCAGTGCGGCCGGCACAACCACTGCGTTCACTGCCGCCTCCAGCGCGATCGCTTCCTCCCCGATCATCAGGCGACGCCACACGAAGCGCCACGCGCCCCCGAGCAATGACAGGACCCTGAGCAATTCAAGGCTCCATGGACCAAGTCACCTTGCGCCTCCCCCTAAAAAAGAGCCTGCCGAAGCAGATTCAATCCACTCCGGCAGGCTCCACAGGCGAAGTGGTTCTATGGATTGCGCCGTCGGAACGTGCGCACCACCTTGGTGCCGCTCACTTGCTGGCTGCCCATCGACGTGGTCAGCTCGCCGTTGAGCTTGCCGTCCTCGACCGTGCCCGCAAAGTCCATCTCGAAGTCCCGATCGCCAAACGACATGGTGATCTTGAAGTTGATCTTGTCGCCTTCCATCGTGACGTTCTGGACGGGCATCGCGCCGTACAGCGCCGTCAGGTCGGGGTGGATCACCAGCCGCTGCGGACGGGTGCCGCGCTCGCCGGTCAGTTCGAGGTTCCACGTCCCGATCATCTCACTGCCGCGACGTTTGCCCTCGGCCGTGATCTCCCCTCGCTCGCTCTTGATCGTTCCCATCAGTCCGTCCTGCCCGAGCCGGCCCTCGAAGGTCGCTTCCCACTGGCGCTCGGGATGGTCGCTCTTGACGTTCATGGTCACGCTGCCGCGATTGTACTCGATGTTGGTGGCGTTCACTTCCCCTCGCTCGCTGGCCCACTTGGCGGTCAGCTCGCCCTCCTTGTCGGTCCCGATCGTCAGCGTCACCGGGAACTCGCGATCCTCCATCTTCAGGGTCATGTCCCAGATGCCCGCCACGCGCGGATTGCGTGGCGCCCGCTGACCTTCGAGCCTGTAGTCGCCCCGGCCGCCCGAAACCGTTCCCGTCAGCTTGCCGTCCTCGATCGTACCCTTGAAGGTTGACGTCATCGTCTGCCCGTCTCGACCTCGCATCTCACGCGTGAACGAGATCTGCCCGTCTTCGAACTGGACGTCTTTCAGATCGCTGATGCCCCAGAAGCTGATCCACTGGCCCGTCTGGTTGCCGTCCGGGTCCCTCGAGAACGCCAGGATCGACTCCATCGTCCGCCCGTTGAACTCGCTCTTGACGACCCAGTCGCCGTAGATACCCCTCCGGCCCTGTCCCGTCGGCTGGGTCCACGCCTGGCCCGAAACCACTACCACCGCGCAGACCACCACTGCCCTGAAAAGTCTCTGATCTCTCATGCGACGTGCCTCCAATAGAAAGGTTGCTGGAATGTCCGCATTCCCATTTGCGGCGCGCCGGCGCGTCACCGCAAACACCATCCGCCTGACGGGGCAAAGAGACCGACCTCACCCACGCCAGCGGATAAGACGACCCTGCCGTCACGACCATTGCAGCAATCTCCACATTTTTCCGCCGAAGCCGAACAGACCCCCCCAGGGCTTGGAAATGGCGGCACGCCTCGGCACCCCGCGACGGGTGGCAGCGGCAAGCAAGGCTTGCCGATGGTGAAGCGACTGCCGCCTCGATACTGCCCCAGCCGCGCATCGATTCATGGTCGTCACGGGACAATTCGAAATCCGAAGTACGAAACTCGAAACAAACGCAAAGCACCAAACCCCAATGCTCCAAATCGCAACGGCCCAGGTTGGGATGGCCGGGTGATGTGCTATCTCGGCTGCGTTTCGAGCTTGTGTCTTGGCGCATTCGGGCTTGTTTCGGATCTCGCATTTCGCTATTCGTGCCTCTGCGGTGGGCCCCAGAGAAGCAGCGTAAGAACCGTTATGCACCTCGCTGGATGCTGACAGTTGCAGGTGGCTCCGTGTCCCCGTAGAATGACGCCCCACGGTTTCACCACGGACGGATCGGATTGGAGTACTTCGATGAAACGCCTGTCGCCCGAAGAGCGAAAACATATCCTGCACCAGACCCTCGCACGCCTGCACAAGGACTGGACCTGCCGCTACGGGCAGTGGAATACCACCAAGATGCTGCGGGAAATGCGCCGCCTGCTGAAAAAGGCAGGCGAGCCAGGCGGCCTCGAAGCCCTCGATACCCCCGAGCCCGTCGCCGCTTCCGTCGACGAGGACCTGCCCCTCTTCGACGGTCTCTAGCCGTTGCCGTCTAGGCCCTGCGCGCAAAAAAGAAGGGGTGCCAGGAATTCCCCTGTCACCCCGGAAGATTCAGTGATGAAGCCCGATCAGGCGTTCTGCCGTCTCCGCAGCCACCCGGCAAACCCCAGCCCCAGACTCCCCAGCAACATCGCCCCCGGAACCGGTACGACGACACTGTCCGGTACGAGCAGGTGCCCGTTCAGAGGCCCATCCGTCGCTCCGGAAAGTGGATCTGTCGCAAAGAGGCCTGAGTTGTATATATAGCTGGTGCTTCCGCCTTTGGCATAGAAATCGCCCCAGACAGGCACGCGATTCGAATCAAACTCGATGGTTAGCTCGAGCCCGCTGGTCTCATCAATCTTCATCCCGAACAGAGAGATATTCTCCAGGCCGGGATTGGACCCCCCGCTGGTGTACGTATCCACGTCGTACTTATCCCAATTTAGGCCCCAGACACTGTTTCTCTCATCGAAGTTGCTCGACACTTCGATAATCATGTGGCTGACTTCTGGATCGTCAGGCACTGTGAGCACATATTTGTAGTGGAAGTAGGTGGAATGATCGGTTACCCACCAGTCAAGGCTTGCACCTGTTGCCCAATTGCCAAACCCGTGGAGACCTTCCAGCCCAGAGCTAGGGGCAACCGACTCGAGAGTGCCGCTGAAATCAGCCAGCGTAACGCTCGAGAGAACAGCTACAAGCGCCAGCCCGAAAACAGCGGCCATTCGACTGAACTTGCCGTTGATCATGTTCTTCCTCCTCCCGCGATGGTCCGAGGGGGCGCCGCCTCAGGGACATATCGCGCGTTGATGTCACCTGCCTTTGCGTCGAATTGCGCCTACCAACATCTGTATTTTGCCTATTTTATCCTGGTTCGTCAAGCTTTCCTTGCCGCAAGGTATGGCTTTCGAATCCTGCTACGCTGGCGATCTCTGACGGAAAGCCTTTAAACTCACTCTCATTATGTACTTACAACGCATATGTCAGGAAGGTACGTATATATCCGTATTTTTCTATGGACCCTATTTTGTTGCGACAAGAAGTTGCGCCTTCGCTGTCTTAACGGTTCGTCGGATCGCAGAATTCGCGCGGCAAAGGGGTGTTGGCAGCGCAGTCTGGCGGTAACAGCGGTCCTACTTCGCTGCCGGGACCGGAGGCAGGCCGACAGTCCAGGCGCAGCCCCGCCGGAACAGCTCCGCAGCGCCGGGGTTCTCGATCGCCACCACGTCATGCCCCAGGGCGCAGTGGAAGACCTTCCCGCGCCCGTACTCCAGCACGAAAGCCATGGGATAGTCCAGTTGATCGACCTTCGAGCGGGCCGTCGCCAAGAGGTGGATCGGCGTCTCGCCCGCCAGGCAGGTGTACAGCTCGTCCGTCGTCTCGAATGCCTCCAGGCCGCTGGTAATGGGGTGCTCGTCGTCGGTAATGGCCACCGTGAAGCTGCCATGAGGGTCGTGAGCTCTCATATTCGGGTCCCACACCCGCCCGGCCATCTGCACGAATCCGTCCCATTCCTCGAACGCCCCGCAGCCGAAATGCACGATCATCAGGCCGTTGCCCGCCCGCACGAACCGCTGGAGCGCCGTCCGCGCCTCGGGCCCCGGATCGGGCACCTCCCAATCCATGAAGTGAATCACCACCGCGTCGTACTGCCGAAGCTCGCCCGAGCCGAGGAAATTGGGGTCCTCGACCACCGTCACGTCCAGGCGGGAATCGGCGCCGAGCACCCCCGCCAGGGCAGGGGCGGTCTGCCGCCAGTGGTGGGCGGGATGGTCGATTCCCGTCACGATAACGATGCGTTTGGCCCCTCCATCCGGGCTGTTGCCGGTCGAATGAGGGTCCTCTGGACTGCTCTGGCAGCCTGCCAGCAGGATGCACATCGCAGTGAGTCGGATGAGAGTCTTCATGGTCGTCTCCATTGCTCCTGAAACCCCGTGGTCGGATCGTGCTCCCGAGCCGGCGGTCAATCCAGGCTCCCGGCACGCCGACAGCCTATCAACACAACGCAGCCTCCGCAACAGCCCGCATGCCCGATTGCCGGTCCGCGGGAGTGTTTTCGGACGGTCTTGACCGGACCGCCCCTGATACGTTAAGATAGGCAGTGCGGATCTGGATGCGGGTGCCGTCCACAAGCCAACATGCGATCTGTACCCGCACCCGCTCATCTTGCGTCGAAACGCCGTTAGACGTGAAAGAGGACGAACGTGATCGTATCCTACAGACTCTCAGCCTGGGCGGTTATCGCGGCCCTTTCCTGGTCTCTGTGCGGTACCGTCTCCGCTGATATCGTCATCAACGAGCTGCACACCGACCCCGACGTCAAGACCGAGCCGCGCGAGTTCATCGAACTGTACAACCCCGGTCCCGGCGCCGTCGATCTGTCCGGCTGGTCCTTCACCGCCGGCGTCTCGTACACGCTTCCTTCCGGCGCCATCCTGCAAGCCGACCACTACCTGGTCGTCGCCCAGAGTCCCGACGCGATCCTCGGCAGCGGGGGCGCCAGCCGCGCCCAGCTTCCCGCGTCGGTCGTATTCGGACCGTATGAAGGCAAACTCAGCAACGAAGGCGAACGGGTCACCCTGTGCGACGCATCGGGCGAGGTCGTCGACGAAGTCCGCTACCAGCTTGGCTTCCCCTGGCCCACCGTGGGCGATCCCATCACCACCGATCGACTCAACGCCGGCGCGTCGATGCAGTTGATCGATCCGACGCTCGACAACGACTTGGCCGGCAGTTGGCGCTCGGCGCTGCCGACGCCCGCGGCGCGCAACCACGACGTGCTCACCGACAACGCGCCACCCCAGGTCCGTCAGGTTCGCCATACGCCCAAGCAGGCGAGGTCGGGCGAGATCGTGACGATCACCGCCAAGGTCACCGACCCTGACGGCGTCGCGGCGGTGACTCTGCAATACCAACTCGTCGACCCGGGCCATTACATTCGCTATCAGTACTCCAACGGCAACAATCAGCGCTTTCGAGATGGGTACTACAACCTGGGATGGATCGATCTCCCGATGGCCGACGACGGCGCCGATGGCGACGAGAAGCCTGGTGATGACGTGTACACCGTCCGGATGCCCGCCGACCTGCAAATGCACCGCAGGCTGATTCGCTATCGTATCATCGTCGAGGATCGCCACGGCGCCTCTCTGCAAGTGCCCTACGAGGACGATCCCCAGCCCAACTTCGCCTACTTCTGCTACGACGAGGTGCCCGCCTGGAGCGGCGCGATCCGCCCCGGCAGCGCCAATGCTGCGCAGGCCCGGACCGTGACTTATCCCGCTGACGTGATGCGTTCGCTGCCGGTCGTCCATCTCCTCGCAAAACACGAGGACATCGAGGATTGCCAGTTCAATCCCATCCCCGACGCCCGCTGCAACGAAGAGGCGGGATGGTACCAGTGGACCGGCACCCTCGTCTACGATGGCGTCGTCTACGATCACATCTGGTATCGTCCACGCGGCGGCTGGGCCACCTACGCCTTCGGAAAGAACCGCTGGAAATTCGACTTCAATCGAGGACACTATTTCCAGGGCCATGACGACCAGGGAAGGCCCTACAAGACCCAATGGGACAAGCTGAACTTCTCGTCCTGCTTCCAGTTCGACAACACCCACAACCGCGGCGAACACGGCATGTACGAGACGGTGACGACGAAACTCATGCAGTTGGCGGGCGTGCCCTCTTGCCAGATGAACTGGTTGCACTTCCGCGTCATCGACGAGGCCGCCGAGTCGGGCCCGACCCAGTACGACGGAGATTTCTGGGGTCTGTACCTCGCCATCGAGCAGCCCGACGGTCGGTTCCTCGACGCCCGCGACCTGCCCGATGGCAACCTGTACAAAATGTATTTCGCCTGCACCGGCAGCACCGGAAACAAGAACAACCAGGGACCCACCCAAGTCACCGACCATAGCGACGTCATCGGCTTCTGCAACGCCTATCGCAGCTATCCCTCCGACCGCCAGTGGTGGCAGGAGAACACGAACCTCGACCTGTACTACAGCTACCGCACGATCTGCGACGCGGTGCACCATTACGACCTCTCCGATCGCTGGAACTGCCTGTACTACGCACACCCCGAGACGGGTCAGTGGTGGATGATCCCGTGGGACTTCGACCACTCCTGGGACACCGACATCTACACCGACGACAGCGAGTTCTGGAAGCAGGTGCTGGCCCGTCGGCTCTTCCAGAGCCACAGCCTCGGGACGCCCAGTATCTATCACGAGTTTCCCGACTGTCTCATCGCCTTTCAGAATCGCGTGCGCGAGCTGACGGACTTGCTGCTCAACGCCGACCAGTGCGTCCAGATCATCGACGAATGTGCGGCGATCATCTCGGACCCGGCAGGGGGGCCGTCCTTCGTGGAGGCCGACCGCGCCATGTGGGACTATCATCCCCGCACCGCCAGCCGGGGCACGTTCTACGAAAGCTCGCCGACTGGGGACTTCGCTGGCATGGTCCAGCGGATGAAGGAATTCATCAGCCCGGGGGGTTGGGGCGCCGAGAACCTCGCACGCATGGACAGCGATACGGACATCCCCGACACGCCGGTCGTGGTCTCGATCGGCCCCGCGAGCTTTCCCGCCGACGCCCTGGTCTTTCACGTCACCGACTTCAGCGATCCCCAGGGCAGCGGCACGTTCGCTGCCATGCAATGGCGCCTGGCGGAGGTCTCGCCCCACGCCCAGGTGGCTCCAACCGACTCGCGGATCGTGCTGCTCCCCGACGGAGCTTCCTGGAAGTACCACCGAGGTCGCCAGGAGCCCTCTTCACCGTCGGACGGGTGGCGTCAGCTTGCGTTCGACGACTCCGCCTGGCCGCTGGGGCAAACGCCCCTGGGGTACGGCGAAGACTTCATCGCCACCGAATTGACTGACATGCGCGGCAGCTATACCACGACCTACCTGCGCAAGACGTTCGACGTCATCGACGTATCCGATTTGGACCGCCTGATCCTGGACGTCAAGTATGACGATGGGGTCAACGTCTGGATCAACGGGCAGTTGGCGTATCAGGACAACGTCTCGTCGGCCGACCTGCCCCACGCCGCCACCGCCGAAGACGCTATCGAGAATGTCGCGTTCGTCGGTTCCGACCTCGGCCCTGCCGACGTCTGGCTCGTCGAAGGAACGAACGTCATCGCCGTCCAGGTGCTGAACTCCTCGCTGACCAATAGCTCCGATTGCTTCATCGACGTCCGACTCGCCGCCCAGAAGGCGCAGGAGCCTTCGGACGATGTCCCGCCCGCAACCGGCAGCGGACGAGGCAAATACGAGATCGATGCGCTCTGGCAAAGCGACGACCTGACCGAGTTCCGCGACGTCGTCAGCATTCCTGGCTCACTCGCCACGCCGGGACGCGCCTACCGCGTTCGCTGCCGTATGAAGGACAACACCGGACGCTGGAGCCATTGGTCGGCGCCCGTGCAGTTCGTCGCCGGAGCCCGGATCGCGCCCGACATCACGACGGACCTGCGCATCACCGAGTTGATGTACAATCCCCCCAAGAGAGCCGACGATACGTTCTCCGACAACAACGATTACGAGTTCATCGAGCTCAAGAACGTCGGTGCAGATACGCTCGACCTGGCTGGCGTGTCCCTGACCGACGGAGTGACCTTCGACTTCGCAGAGGGGCGTATCACGCGTCTCGATCCCGGTCGCTTCGTCGTGGTGGTCCGGAACGAGGCCGCGTTTCTCGACCGCTACGGAGCAGACCTGGCCCCGCGGATCGCAGGCGAATACGCCGGCAAGCTGGCCAATGAGGGCGAGACCGTCCGATTGGAGGATTTTTCCGCCGGGAGGATCGTGGAATTTCAATATAATGATGGGCCCGGCTGGCCGATAGAAGCCGATGGTGCAGGTCATTCGCTGGTGGCGGTGACGGATACCGGCGCGCCGGACGAGGAAGACTACTGGCGGGCGAGCACGCACGTGGGCGGTTCCCCCGGGACTGATGACCCCTGAGTCGAGATAGCTCGGGTCCCCCGAAATGGCCGAATTCTCGGACGCAGACCTCTGACCGGGAACGCACGGCCTGCAACCAGAGCAGTGACAAAATTTGAGATGCGGATGAGGATATGATGCACAACTGGAAAGCGACACTGAGTATAGCGGTGCTTCTCCTGACGTTGCTGGCTTCGCCACGCGTCAACGGAGAGATCGTCATCAACGAGCTGCACACGAACCCCGACGTCAAGACCGACCTGCTGGAGTTTGTCGAACTCTACAACGCCGGTACGACGTCCGTCGACCTTTCCGGCTGGTCGCTGACGGACGCGGTCTCCTACACCTTTGCCCCCGGCACGGTATTGCCCCCGGACGGATACCTGATCGTCGCCCAGAGTCCCGTCGACGTTCTCGGCGGCAGGGGGGGCAACCGCTTCCACGTCGCCGCCTCCGCCGTCTTCGGACCCTGCGACGGCAAACTCAGCAACGAAGGCGAGCGCGTCGTTCTGCGCGATGCTCTGGGCGAAATCGTCGACGAGGTCAGCTATCAGCTTGGCTTCCCCTGGCCCACCGTGGGCGATCCCGTGCCCGCCGATCAGTCCGGCAGGGGCCAATCGCTCCAACTGGTCAATCCCGCCTTCGACAACGACCTGGCCGGCAGTTGGCGATCCGCTGCCCCCACGCCCGCCGAGCGAAACAGCGTCTTCTCGTCGCATCTGCCCCCGCACATCCGCCAGGTCACGCACACGCCCAAACAGCCGAAGTCCGCACAGCCCGTGACGATCACCGCCAAGGTCACCGACCCCGACGGCGTCATGGCGGTCAAGCTGCTCTACCAGACCGTCGACCCCGGCGACTACATCGCCATCGACATGCCCGCCTACAGAAGTGGTTGGCAAACCCTCGACATGCACGATGACGGTCTCGCTGGCGACCTCATCGCTCACGACGATGTCTACACGATGCAGCTTCCCGCTTCCGTGCAGACCCACCGTCGACTCGTGCGCTACCGTATCTTCGTGGTGGACAACCAGGGCAATAACGCCACCGTTCCCTACAGCGACGACCCGCAGCCGAACTTCGCCTACTTCGTCTACGATGGCGTCCCCGCCTGGAGCGGGGCCATCCGCCCCGACAGCGGAGGCGAGATGGGCGAAGTCGTCGAGTACAGCCCCGAGGTACTCACCAGCCTGCCCGTCTACCACCTGATCGCCGATCACCAGGACGTGGTCGATGCCCTCTACATGCCCGGCGCCAAGGCGGGCCAGTACAGCGGCAGCGACTATCGCTGGCGCGGAACGATCGTCTACGATGGCGTCGTCTACGACCACATCCGCTTTCGCGCCCGAGGCGGCGTCTGGCGCTACTCCATGGGCAAGAACATGCTCAAGGCCGATTTCCTCCGAGGCCACTACTTCCAGGCCCGCGACGATTACGGCCGGCCCTACGATACGACCTGGGACAAGCTGAATTTCTCCGCCTGTATCCAGCAGGGCGACTACCAGCATCGCGGTGAGCAGGGCATGTTCGAAGCCGCCGCCTTCAAGTTCTTCAACAGGATGGGTGTCGAAGCCCCCAGGACCAACTGGGTGCACTTCCGTGTCATCGACGACGCCGATGAATTCGGCGCCACCCAGTACGATGGAGACTTCTGGGGCCTCTACATGACCATCGAGCAGATGGACGGCCGCTTCCTCGACGAGCACGACCTGCCCGACGGCAACCTCTACAAGATGGAAGGCGGCACCGGAGAGTTGAACAACCAGGGGCCCACTGCCGCCACCGACAAATCCGACCTCAATGCCTTCCTCAGCGGATACCGCCAGCGCCCCGCCGAAGACTGGTGGTGGCAGAACGTCAACGTCGAGGGCTATTTTGGATACCGCTGCGTCGTCGAAGGCGTCCACCATGGTGACATCGCCTATGGCAAGAACTGGTTCTACTACCTCAACCCCGAGACCAACCGATGGTCCATGCTGCCCTGGGACGTCGACCTGACCTGGGCCAACAACATGTATGGCAACGGGGAGGACGAATTCAAGCGGCAGGGACGGATCTTCTCCAACCCCGGCCTCGATATCGCCTTCCAGAACCGCCTGCGCGAGTTCTTCGACCTGCTGTACAACGCCGATCAGGCGTATCAGATGCTCGATGAGCTGGCCAACGTCATCGACCCGCCCACCGGGGGCCCGACCTTCGTCGATGCCGACCGCGCCATGTGGGACTACAACCCTATCATGACCAGCAGCAACGTCAACCCGGGCAAGGCAGGCCAGGGGCGGTTCTACCAGCGCGCCTCCACCCGCGACTTCCGTGGCATGGTCCAGATCATGAAGGACTACATCGTCTCCAACAACCGCGCCTTCGATACCTACGTCGAGGATGGCGACATTCCGCAGACCCCGATCGTCCACCCCACCGGTCCGGACGGTTACCCGTCCAACGCGCTGACCTTCCGCACCAGCCAGTTCGCCGACCCACAGGGCGCCGGCACGTTCGCTGCCATGAAGTGGCGCCTCGGCGAAGTCACGCCTGGTTCGCAGATCATCACCTCAGGCGATTCGTCCGAGTTCATCTTCGTGCCCGAAAGTTCGCGTTGGAAGTACTTTAAGGGGACCGCCGAGCCCTCCGAAACCCCCGGCGCCTGGCGCGAACTCGACTTCGATGACGCCGCCTGGCTCACGGGCGATTCCCCCATCGGCTTTGGCGAGGCCTTCCTCCAGACCAACCTGTTCGACATGAGGGGCAATTATGCGACGGTCTACCTGCGAAAGACCTTCGACGCGACCAACGTCGCCGCCTTCGATAACCTCATCATCGAGTTGATGTACGACGATGGAGTCAACGTCTGGATCAACAATCATCTCGTCTTTCAGGACAACGTCGCCTCCGACGAGTTGGCCCACGACGCCACCGCAATCTCCGCGATCGAGATGCTCGATTTCGTCCACTACGAGATCGGGCTCCCGAGCGACTTTCTCATCGACGGGACCAACGTTATCACGGTTCAGGTGCTCAATGCCTCGATCAGCGGCAGTTCCGACTGCTTCGTCGACCTCAGGCTCGTCGGCGAGCGGACGCCGGAATCCGACGACGGGACACCTGCTCCCGTTCAGGTCTACCGAGGCGAGCCGGGCAAGTACGAGATCGACGCAATCTGGGAGAGCGCCGAGCTGAGCGAGTTCGACTCTGATGTCCGCATTCCCGCCTCTGCGGTCCGCCCCGGACGGACGTATCGCGTCCGCTGTCGGATGAAGGACAACACCGGTCGTTGGAGCCACTGGTCCAGCCCCGTTCAGTTCATCGCAGGCGAACCCGTTGCCGCCGGCATTCTCGCGGACCTGCGCATCACCGAACTGATGTACAACCCCGTCGGCTCGCCCGATGGCGCCGTCGATGGCGATGAGTTCGAATTCATCGAGCTCAAGAACATCGGCGACGAGACCCTCGACCTTTCCAGCGTCTCGCTGACCAACGGAGTGACTTTCGACTTTGCCGACGGCGCCGTGACCACCCTCGACGCAGGCGAGTTCGTCCTGGTCGTCAGGAATGAGCAGGCCTTCCTCTCCCGCTACGGCGCCGCTCTGTCGAGCCGCATTGCAGGCCAGTACGAAGGCAGGCTC
>NPIE01001078.1_pt4 | contig 20632 bp, 16 predicted proteins | sample 8637661 | NCBI WGS metagenome assembly NPIE01 (sample SAMN07420842, study PRJNA396082) | bioreactor metagenome | isolation source: sample BA12 brine-fed electro-methanogenic bioreactor BA | place: Japan: Kochi | collected 2016-12-09
AGAGTTAGAATCGGGTATAATTGCTACCTCGATCAAGTCATCGTCAACAAGGACGTGACCATCCCCGATTACTATCGTTGCGCGCGTCAAGAACTAACATTAATCACCCAGGATAATTTGATGGAAGTGGGTGAAATCATTGAATAATCTCTTTATGGTCATCGACGCCACCAGTCAAGGCAGTTTTTCAAGACTGACGAGGCATCGAGTCCCTGGCGCCCTGCCGTTTGGGGCCAAGTATCGTTTGATCGATTTCAGTCTTTCCAACTGTAAAAACTCCGACATCACCAACGTGTCGATTTTTCCCTATGGTAATTATCGCTCTCTTGCCGATCATATTGGCTCTGGTAACCGCTGGGACCTAAATCGTCGCCATGACGGTATCTTCATCTTACCTCCAAAAAGTTTAAACCGGACCATCGAGGATCAGATTAGTTTCCAACGGATGTACGAACACATCGAATACTTCACGAGGTCCAACCAGGATTATCTCATCGTTTCACCCGCCAACTTAATCTGGAACGTGGACTACAATATCTTTTTACACGCCCATTTGATGAATCAAGCTGACATCACAGAAGTGATGTCAAGCGATAAGAAGCGCTTGAAAACCTATATCATCTCCAAACAGAAGCTTCTGGACTATGTTGAAAACTACGATCAGATTCAATTTCGCAATCTTTCCGATGTCTTCGACTACGCCCCCAATCTCAAGCGTTATACCTATCATTTCGATCAATCCAGTTTTCTGATTAATTCCGCTAAAGAACTCTATCAAGCCAACATGCAAATGCTTTATAAAGATGTTCGTAAAGAGTGGTTTAAGCGTGATCGTCCAATCTATTCAAAAGAGACGATGTCGGCACCCTCGCGTTATGGCAAGGATGCTGTGGTCACCAACTCGATCATCGCTTCAGGGGCCCATATCGAGGGCGAAGTCAAGAATTCAGTCATCGGTCGAAAAGTTCATATCGCCAAGGGCGCTAAAGTCTATAACAGCGTCATCATGAATCAATGTCGGATTCATGAAGGGGCCCATGTCGAGTATTGTCTTTTTGACAAAGAAACGAAGGTGCCCGAACATTCCGTGGTCAAAGGCGATCCCGACAAACTCTTTGTCTCAGAGAAAAAACAAGTCGTCGTTTCGAATGACAGTTTGGCCGTTATGCAGGTTGCATCGGAATGCTTCCCGTTCATCAAAACCGGTGGGTTGGCGGATGTTGTCGGTTCGCTGGCGACAGAACTCAGCAAACAAGGCATCAAATCTTCTGTGATTATGCCTTTATACCCTGCCATCAAAAAGAAGTATGAACTCTTCTTGGAACTAAAAGCGGCGACCAAACTCTGGTTTGACCAACAAACACACCGCATCAATCTTTTCACCATGACGAATCAAAACACGCGTTATTACTTCATCGAAGCCTATGACTTTTTTGAAAGAGAAGAGATCTATGGTTTTGATGACGACGGCGAACGCTTTGCCTTCTTCAGCAAGGCAGTGGTCAAGTTCATCGATGCCTATGATAATCATCCCGACATCATTCACCTGCATGACTGGCATGCAGGTCTTTTACCTTGTATTTTAAAGGAATATCATCTCGACATCAAAACCCTGATGACCATTCACAACATCGAGTATCAGGGTATTTATGAGGCGGATATTGTCGATAAACTCGGGATTAAGGTCCATCAACCATTGCAAAACGGTAAGCTTAACTTCATGGAAATCGCCTTGACGAACGCTACCCGGATCTCGACGGTATCGAACACCTATAAAGACGAACTGAGATATGAATATTACAGCCATAATCTCGTCGATATCATTAACCGCAGATTCCGCGATTTCTATGGCATTTTAAATGGACTTGAAGATGATGTTTCACCGCAGACGGATCTTGAAATCCAGCGCCAATACGATTTGGTCAACGTCTTTTCACAAAAACCTGCAAACAAAGCCGACCTACAAACCCGAATGGGACTTGAAGTCTCGTCTGAAGCATTTGTTTTAGGGATGGTCACACGCATTGTCGAACAAAAGGGCTTTGACATTTTACTGCCGGCCTTGCATGACATTCTCCAAAATCCCAAAGTTCAATTTGTTATACTCGGTACGGGGGAAGAGCGCTATGTTCAGAACCTGATGCAGCTAAAAACGCGGTTTCCTCATCAGGTCGCCCTCAATCTAAGTTATGACGCCACACAACCCAACTATATCTACGCTGGCAGTGATGTCTTTTTGATGCCTTCGCGCTATGAACCCTGCGGAATTGGTCAGATGATTGCCTTAAGATACGGCACGATTCCCATTGTTAGACAAACCGGCGGCCTCAACGATACGGTTGAATCCTATGATTTGTCGAGTAAGCGTGGCAACGGCTTTAAGTTTTACAACTATGATGCCAGAGATTTAGCCTTCCAGATCAGAAACGCATACCAGCTTTTTAGTCAACATCCTTCTGACTGGCAACAGATCATCATCAACGCCATGAGATCGCGCTTTTCACTTGAAAATATGGCGAAAGAATATATCGAACTTTATCAGTCGATTGGATAAAATGAAAACGGATACACAACGGGTTTAGGTCAATCGGACCCATAAAAATGGTATAATGAGAGCATGAGGTGATACGTATGAGAACGGGTGTTTTTAAAACCAAAGACAGTTTTAACAGAGCATTCAAAAAACGCATGAAAGCAACCTATCTGAAGGATATTGAAACATCGAATATCCGTGAACGATATAATATTTTAGGCACCCTCTTGAGGGAAGAAATTGCCAAAGATTGGATTAAGACCAATAAGCAACTCGAGAAGAAAGACCAAAAAAAGGTCTATTATTTCTCGATGGAATTTTTGATGGGAAGACTTGTGACCAACAACTTGATGAACCTAGGTATCAGGGATGTGGTCGAAGAAGCCTTCAATGATTTAGGGTTGGATTTGAATGAAGTCGAACACTATGAGTCTGATCCTGGCTTGGGCAATGGCGGTTTAGGCCGATTGGCCGCATGTTACTTGGACTCACTGGCATCGCTTGGCATGCCTGGCTATGGCCAGTGCATTCGCTATCGCTATGGTCTTTTCTATCAAAAAATAAAGAATGGTTATCAGGAAGAACGTCCTGATAACTGGCTCTCTGACGGCTATGTCTGGGAAATCAGACGCGAAGAAGAAGCAATTGACGTCCCATATGCGGGTTATGTCGGTTGGGAGAATGGCTTTGTCTACCACCCAAGCGAGTTTATCAGAGCAGTACCCTACGATGTTCCGATTGTCGGTGACCATAACGGCGTCGTCAATTATTTAAGACTTTGGAATGCAGAGCCATCCAAAAAATATCCCAACACGAAAAGTGCATTTGATTACGAAACCGAACTACAAAAAATCTCTGGTTTCCTCTATCCCGATGATACCACCTACGAAGGGAAACAATTGCGACTCAAGCAACAGTATTTCTTCTCGGCGGCCGGAGTCAAAAGTGTTTTGAAAAAACACGTTGAGAAACACGGTACCGTCAGAAATCTATCCGACTATGTCGTTTTTCATATCAACGATACCCATCCGACCCTGATTATTCCCGAGTTGATGCGACTGCTTTTGGATGAATACCATCTGAATTGGGAAGAAGCCTGGGACATCACTACAAAAACAGTCGCTTATACCAACCATACGATTTTGGCTGAAGCCCTTGAAAAATGGGCGGTCAATATCATTCAACCACTGTTACCGAGGATTTATCAGTTGATTGAGGAAATCAATCGCCGTTATCTGCTGGAACTACTTGAGAAATACGGTTATGAGCAAACTGAACGGATTCAGAGCATGGCCATCATCCAGCATGGTGTTGTTCATATGGCGCATCTATGCATCGTTGCCGGTTATTCGGTCAACGGTGTTGCTAAACTGCACACAGACATCCTTAAACATATTGAGATGAAGAAGTTCTATGAACTCTACCCCGATAAATTCCATAATGTCACCAACGGCATTACCCATAGACGTTGGTTGTTGCATTCCAACAAAGAGTTGACGGCGTTGATCGAGTCAGTCATCGGGCCAGACTTCAAGTCCAACCCAGCAGAACTCGAAAAACTCTTGCCAAGTGCAAACGATCAGCGCTTCCAAGATCGTTTTATCGCTGTCAAGCAGGCCAAGAAACAACAGCTTGCAGACCGCATTTATCGGGAACAAAAGATCAAACTCGATATTGAATCAATCTTCGATATTCAAGTCAAACGATTACATGAGTATAAACGCCAACTGATGAATGCCCTGCATATCATGGATGTCTACAATCAGTTGAAAAGCGATCCCGATTTCCGAAAAAACTATGTGCCACATAGCTTTATTTTCGGCGCAAAGGCGGCCGGCTCATATCATTTTGCCAAGAAGGTCATCAAGTTGATTAACACGATTGCACAAAAGGTCAACAACGATCCGGAAACCAATCGCTATCTCAAAGTCGTTTTTGTCGAAAACTACAACGTGACCTATGCGGAAAGCATTATGCCGGCAGCGAATATTTCTGAACAGATTTCGACCGCTTCCAAGGAAGCCTCGGGCACAGGAAATATGAAATTCATGATGAATGGCGCATTGACCCTTGGCACCATGGATGGCGCCAACGTCGAGATTCATGACTTGGTCGGAGACGATCATATCTTCATTTTCGGCATGAATGCAGACGATGTGACATCGATTTATCAAAACGGCGGTTATCAGCCCAAAGACATCTATGATCAGGATCCCTTGATTAGAGGATTGCTCGATCAGTTGGTCAACGGTTATTTTGAAAACGTCGATAAAGAAGAGTTCCGTGAGATTTTCAACAATCTTGTGTATCATGACCGGTATTTCGTCCTCAAAGACTACCATGCTTATCGCAAAGCGCATCAGGACGCTAACGAAGCCTATAAAGATGCTCGCCGGTGGGCGGCATCGGCGATTACCAATATCGCCAAGAGCGGCATCTTCTCAAGTGACCGTTCGATTCAAGAGTATGCCAATCTGATTTGGCATGTCAAACCGATGATTTAAGGTTGCCTAGAAGCAACCTTTTTTCTTTTCCAGGGTCCATTTTTAAAAATGATGTAAAATTGGAGGCTATTGTGTTAAAATAGTCCTTGGAAAGGAATGGGGAAATGCAATGCTAGAATTACAACGCGTCAGCAAATATTATTTTTCAGGGAATAATGTTGTGCAGGCCTTGAGGCGCATCAATCTGACGATGAATGTCGGTGAGTTTATCGCGATTACCGGTGAAAGCGGTAGTGGTAAAAGCACACTGCTTAATGTGCTGAGTGGTCTGGACACCTATGAAGAGGGGAAGATTTTCTTCAATCATGAAGATATCTCTCATTATACGATCGAGGAGTTGGAACATTACCGCAAGGATTACATCGGTTACGTCTTTCAAGAGTACAACATCCTCAACAGTTATACCGTCTATCAAAACATCGAACTAGCCCTGACGATTCAGGGTTATCCAGAAAATCTAAAACATAACAGGGTCTTGGAACTGATTGATCAAGTGGGACTTAACCATGTCACCCATCAAAAAGCGAGCAAACTTAGCGGTGGCGAGAAACAGCGAACTGTCATCGCCAGAACGCTTGCCAAAGATTATTCCATCCTTGTCTGCGACGAACCGACCGGCAATTTGAACGAAGAAGCCAGCGCCGGTATTTTTGCGTTGTTAAAAGACATCAGCAAAGATAAGCTTGTCATCGTCGTGTCCCATGATATCGAGTTATTGCAACAATATGCCACTCGTAAGATTCGTCTTTACGATGGTGAAATCATGGAAGATGCCTTGCTCAACGATCAAAAAACACAACCGGAAAAGAGTTTTCAAGCCAAGATTTCAAACACCAGTCTGAAAGGTGCCATGTCGATTGGTGTCAAGAATATCTTGTCAGTACCCAAGAAGTCATTGTTCTTGTTTATAACACTCACCTTTATCTTGGCAGCTGTTTTCTTTGTTTATAGCGCCGGCATATTGGAAAAAAACCGACCCTTCGTCGCTGAAAACGACGACTTCACCAATACCACCACCAGTCGGATTATTCTTGTCAATGATGATAAGCGCGCCTTTACTGAAGCCGATTATTCGTTGATTGAAAGTCTCGATTACGTGAGAGGCACCTTTAACAACGATGCGGTCTTTGATTCGGTCTTTATCAGTCGTTATCTCAACGCCGATGCACAGTATGCCTTTGATTACTTTATGCCTTTGCCCGCTTTGGCACTCGAGGTTCATCAACTGGACGACGGCAGACTGCCCATCTCAGCAAACGAAGTCGTGGTCGGACGTTACGCACACGCTGACATCGGCGATACCATCGAACTTGCCAACAGCCATCTCTTGATTCCAACACAGGCTACAAAAACCGATCAATATCTCTTTGATGTTGTCGGCATCATTGAGGAAGATGAACCTTCTGACGATGGTCTTCATAAACTCTACCTATCCAACGCCGGACTAGATCGACTGGCGAAAAGTACAATCCAGGAAAATGCACAGATTGAAATCCGTATCGAAGGCACAGAGTTTTATGATATGAGTCAAGATCGTTGGATACCAACCTCAGAGGACCCAACCGTCGATAGCGGTGTTCGTGTCTATGCCCTGCCTTACCCAACTTGGGTTTCAGTAGATGACAGTTTACCTGACGATACCCTCTTGACCTTTGACTGGATGTACTTTGAGATTTGTCGTAACTTCGGTTACAAAAAAGAAGTCAGGGACGACATGGAAGCTGGGCTTTGCGATGCAACTGCCTTTATCGATAACCACAATATCACCTATCGGGCGATGACCACTTTTTCAAATCAACCAGACTTTCAAATGATGAATCTTGTTTCCATGCGCTTGCCAGCCTTGGATTCGACCATGAAACTCTACATGAATGAAGCGACCTTTAATCGCTATTTTGACGAGTCGGACTATCAGATCACCGTCATTGTCAGAGATGCCTACGACGGTAACCGGGTGGTTCCCGAACTTGAAGCCTTGGGCTATCAGGTCTTCTATCCGTCACAGGTGATGACCGCACGACAAGCGAGTGCGATCGTCACCCATAACCTTGTCGTCACTTTGATTGTTTTTGCGATTATTTTCGCGGTCTTTTTCGGTGCCTACTTCATTCTCAGAAATATCATTTTCAGCAAACTTAACGACTATCTGATTATTCGGTCAATCGGTACATCCAAGAAAACAATTAAACATATTTTACGGGTCGAAGTCTTTTTAGTGACCATCATCATTTTGTTATTACTTTCGATTTTCATCGTGATTTCAGAACACAGCATTCATGCCATTCCCGAAGTATTACGCTATTTCAAGTGGCATGACTATCTCTTGGTTTTAGCGATGATTGTCTTTGTCTTGGAGTTGATGACCATCGGCTTCACCAAACAGATCTTCGGTGCCAGCGTCGTCACTGCCCTTAAGGGGGTGGAACGATGATTCGTTTAGAACATATCACCAAATACTATAATAAGCACAAAATCAATCAAATCACAGTCTCTAACAACATCAACCTCAGTTTTCCTGATCAAGGACTTGTGGTCATTTTAGGTGCTAGCGGCAGTGGTAAAACCACCCTCCTCAACATTATCAGCGGTCTCGATAGTTTTGATCAAGGACGTTTGCTTTTCGATGATGTCATCTTCACACGCTACAGTCATCATAAATGGGATCAAATCCGCAAAGAGAAGATTGGTTATGTCTATCAGCACTATCATCTCTTAAAGAATATGACGGTGATTGAAAACATTGAGCCCGTCTTCAGAATGCAGGGTATCAGCGATCCCAATCAGATTCGCGCCAAAGTCATCCGTTTGCTGGATGCCGTCGGCATGAGTCATTTTGCCGATCGTTTGGTTAGACAGCTCTCTGGCGGCCAACAACAACGCGTCGCCTTTGCTAGAGCTTTGGCCAACAATCCCAAAGTCATCCTTGCGGATGAGCCGACCGGCAACCTCGACAGTAAAACCACGATTGAGGTCATGAATGTGATCAAGGACATCTCGAAAACGCGTTTGGTTGTTTTGGTGACGCATGAGAAGAAGTTGTCGGAGTTCTATGCCGACCGGATTATTACCATTGATGATGGCCGGATTATAAGCGACCGTGAAAACACCGCAGGCAAAGCCCTCGACTTATTACAGGAGCATATCATTACACTTTCCGACTTCAATAAATCAACCCTCGATTTGGAGCGACTCAATGTCTCAAGATACACAGATAAAAGCCATCCCGATCAACTCGACATCGATTTGATTGAACGCAATCAAACGCTTTATGTCAAAGTTAACTCAAAGACCTTGAAGCGAACCAAATACATCGATGATGATAGTGAAATCGTCGTTCAGGAAACACGCAAAGAGCGATCAAACAAGGCTGACGCCTTTGTTTTGGATGATTTACAGCGCGACGTCCAATCAAATCGTCATCACTTCAATCTTAAAGACACCATCCATTATGCTGTTCAGAAACTTAATATTTTTCAAAAGAGCGGTCGCATGCTATTCTTTGTGATGATGGCGCTTGGGATGATCATCAGCATCTCCACCGGACTTCTGGGTGAAATATTCCATGTCGAAGAAGGTTTTCTCGATATCGATGCCAACTATATCACGGTTCACATGGATAGGGATCAATATGATGACTATCAATCATTGGAAACAGTGCCTGGTGTCGACCAGTTGATGTTGATCAACCAGCCCTTTGACTTCACTTTGGATACGCCTGATTACTATCAACTGCCGGGGTCCGTCGAGATTAGCGCTCAGCCCATCGACATGCGTTTCTTTGATCCTGAAAGTCTCATTTACGGTCAGCAACCCGGTCTTTACGAGATTGTTATCGATCGCAGTGTTGCAGATTGGATGCTGAGAAATTATGAAAGCAGGGGTCTGCAAAGCTATCAAGATATCCTGCTCTGTCGTTTTAAAATACAGACCCATGGTCGTGACACGGATTTGGCTGTTGACAGTGGTCTTTATTTCAATATCAGCGGGATTGCCGATGCCAACTCCAAATCGGTGTGGATGGCAGAAGAACTCATCTACAGTCTCGCGACGCCATCTTTGATCGATCCGCGGATTCTCGGAGACAATGTCGAGATTACCCAAGGGACGCTGCCGACATCGAGCAACTATATTGCGATCAATCAAAACTATCCCTCGCTCTATCACGATGAGATTCCCTACAACATCGGCATTGCCACAGGCACCTATTATATTTCCGGTGTCTATGACTATCAAGTCGACGGCGAATCATATAATCTTGAAAAGGTTTATCTGTCATCACTTGATTTCATCAAGGATAAGTATTTCCGCTATCGCTATTTCCGCTTCTCCGATTTCGAACTTTTGGTCTATGCTGAAGATGTTGAAAGCACCCTGGAAGCCTTGATCGATGCAGGCTATGATGCCCGTGCAAACATCTATGAACCCAGTCTTGCACAGCAGATCAAACTGGAAGATAATCAGGTGCTTTACTGGCTAGGTCTTGGCGGCATTCTCATGTCCGCATTTATCATCTTCTTGATTATGCGTTCAAGTCTTTTATCGAGGCTTTATGAAGTCAGCGTCTATCGCAGCATCGGTGTCTCCCGGAAAGAAATCAAGCGCATTTTCTTGGTCGAGTTGTTGTTGACAACCACGTTTAGCACGATTTTTGGTTTCTTGCTGATGGTGTTGCTGCTAAACAATGCTCAAAGCTCGCTTGACATGACGCGTTTAATACGTTTCACCCCTTTGGCAATCATTGTTGTAATCACCGGAATGTATCTGATCAATGCTTTCTTTGGCTTGATTCCAGTTCATATGCTGCTTTATAAAACACCGGCAGCGATGATGAAGCAAAACGATTTATAGAAAAGTTTTACCAACATCAAAGGTTGCCTTGTGCAACCTTTTTTTCTTGGTATAATAGAAGTGGTGATGACGATGAATCAATGGATTGACCTAACGATGACCCTGGATGAGAAAACACTGGTATACCCCGGTGATAGACCCTTTGAAATCCAGAAGGAAAGAGATATCGAAGCTGACGGCTATAACCTTAAGCGCGTCCATTTGAATATGCATCTTGGCACCCATATGGATGCCCCTTTGCATGTGATAGACCAGGGTAAGAGCATTGATGAAATCGCAGTGGATACCTTTATTGGCGAGGCGGTTGTCATTCGCCCCGATATCCAAAACAATATCATCTCCACACAGTCTATTATTAATCAATATCTGCCTGAAGCAAAAATGATACTCTTTGATTTGTCTTGGTCGGATAAAGCCAATACACCCGATTACTTTCAGATGCCCGGATTTGAACCGGCATTGATTCCTTTTTTGGTCAAACATGGCATTTTGGCCATCGGCATCGACGGACCGTCACCCGTCTATCACCAAGGTGATATGCTTGACATGCACAAGGATTTATTGAGCAACAATATCTTGATTTATGAGAATCTAGTCAATCTGGATCGTTTATCGACACTCGTCGATTTTATCGGTCTTCCCTTGAAAATCAAGGGTATGGACGGGTCCTTGACGCGCGCCGTCGCAAAAAACGTAAAATAAGATTGACAGGTTTTGAATTATCAGTTATAATGATGAGCGTTACGAATGTTACGATATTTTATATCCTTCAGGGCAGGGTGTAATTCCCTACCGGCGGTAAAGTCCGCGAGCTTAGGCATGATCAGGTGTGATTCCTGAACCGACAGTATAGTCTGGATGAGAGAAGGAACTGTTCTGATGGATACCTGTGTTTTTTCAGGTATTTTTTATTGGGAGGTAGAGATATGAAAAATGATCGTACAAAGAAACTGGTTGTGATCGGCGTCTTGTCGAGTGTCGCAGCCGTCTTGATGTTTTTTGATTTTCCACTTTGGTTCGCACCGGATTTCTACAAGCTGGACTTTTCTGAAATCCCTGTTTTGTTTGGTGCCTTCGCCTACGGACCTGTTGCAGGCGTCATGATTGAACTAGTGAAAATCATTGTCAGAACCGCGATTACCGGGACCCGCACCTATGGTGTCGGGGAGTTCGCTAACTTTTTGATTGGCATATCTTTGGTGTTGCCGGCTTCACTGATTTACTATCGACGCAAAACGAAAAAAAGAGCCCTGATAGGACTCGTTGTTGGGACATTGTCGATGGCAACGATCGGTGCGATGCTCAATGCCTTTGTTTTGTTGCCAGCATACGCATTCTTTATGTCGACTCCAGATAATGCTGTGACAGTTGAGATGTTTGTGCAAATGGGGACCTTGATCAATCCCATGATTACGAATGTCACCACGTTGATTTTGTTTGCGGTGACACCGTTCAACATTCTTAAGGGGATTGTGACCAGTGTTGTTGTCTTGTTGATTTATAAGCGTCTGTCAATCATCATCAAAAGTCACGATCATCTGGTCGAAGAAGAAAAACAGAAATCTGGTGAAACCAGTTGATGAAACGCAAGTTTTTGGTTGTTTTGATGTTGCTGTTATTATGGGGTTGTGACACATCCCAAAGCACACAAACAACCCAACAAACAACCTTAAATGGAAAAGTGACGCTTGAAACCGTCACTGTCAATTTTGCCGATGGTTTGAGCTACGATGATTTCACACATATCGCCAATGCAGACTGGCAACTCGTTATCGATCATGAAAGCTACTATATCTATTTCTACCAGACGACCTGTACGGCTTGTCAAAGCATTAAGGATGAGTTGCTCGAAGGGGTCGCTGCTTTAAACTCAGACATCGTTTATTTTGTTGAAATTCAGGAAGTCAGCGATGTCAATGAGGCCTTTGCGTTTGACTATATTCCGACGATTGTTCATATTGTCAATGGTGAGATTGTCAGTGAAGATACCGGCGCTTCTAGTGTATTGAATGTCTTGGAAGGTCTAGAATAGACCATCCAGGACTTTTTTTATCTCTGGATGAACATTGTGGCTTTGTAGGCGGTTGATGTCTTCAAAGGAGTAGAGTGCAAAAGACTGAACGTTATGTGCGCCACTGCGAGCATAACCGATGGTTTCACTGACTTTGCTAGGCAAAGACATTTCACCGGGATAAAGAACGAACTTGCGATAATAATAAGTTCTTGAACCATCTTCAAGGTTGAGATTTGTCTTGATGATGGTGCGATTCTTTTTTTGAGTAATATCCAACGAGCGCTTTTCATCATCGAAAAGAGTCCAGAAAACATGATTTTGCATCAGCTTTTTGATTTCCTGAGGATTTCTTTCTTCAATCACGGATTGATATCGCTTGCGGTAGATGACTGCGAATTTCTCGGTCAAGTAGATTTCTTCCTTTTTCTTGTGGTCATAAATGTAATAGTATTTACTCAAATCAAGCGGATGGCTGTCCATGACCAAATAAGTTTTGGGTTTACTGAAGGCACCAAGCAGACCGAGACTGATCAAACCAAGTGAGGCCAGTCCCATGACCGGTAGGAAGATTGAAAAAAAACGCATATAGGCAGGGTCGCCATATCCGGTAGGGATATTGTTGATATCGATACTTGCCTGAAAGATGAAAATCAATAAAAAGATAATGAAAATCGGCAACAATGAGACACCGATGATCACGAAAATCATGGATATTAGATTGTTGCGCCGTTTTACAACACAGCTTGAGAGATTGGAAAAATCATAACCGTACTTCATGATACTCATAGGTCATCAACTCCTTATAGACATATTGTAACAAAAATGATGTTTTTTGAAAATCGTATTCATAAATATCATATTAAATGGTAGAATAAATATGTAAAATTTCTTACAAAGGCGTGAAATAATGAATACTATCAAAATTGACAAATATTTTAAAGGCATGGTTGCCAGCCAAGGGCTCAGTGGTATTGAAACCGAAAATACCATTTTTGCATTTTTGGCGGCTTCAAATAGATCGTATTACGGCATCAGTTGTGATGTCAATATTTCCAAGGACCACGAACTCATTGCAATCAATGACGACACTTTATTACGCTTGGGCCTCTTAAACCTTGATATCTTAAGTTTCAACTACGACGAACTCAAGAAGTTTTCCTTGATTGACCGGAAAACCTCTAACCTCGATCCCAACCTTTTCGTCCCCAAATTAAAAGACTTTATGGCCATCTGCAAAGCATATAGAAAGCAAGCGTTCATTCGCTTGACCCATCATATTAAAAGCGAACATTTGCATCGAATTTTAGAAATCGTCAACGATTTTGACTATTTAAAACACAGTCATTTCATCACCGATAATCGCAAGCACCTACAAACCTTAGCGAAACAAGTCGATACTCAACACCTCTTTTACGACGTTTTGAAGTTAAGTACCGACGATCTCGATTTCTGTAAAAACAAGGGCTTTAATCTTCACGCCGACTACCAGCATTTAAGCGTGAAAACAATCAAGGAGTTGAAACTCATCGGCCTTAAAGTTAGCACCGGTATCATCAACGACAAGGAAACAGCTGAACGACTCATTAAACACGACGTCGATTTAGTCTTTACCAGTATACTTGAATAAGGGAATATTCATGATAATTTCGCCACAGGCAAAATGGCTTGTAGAAGCGAATTGATTATGATATGATTTTGAGTAGAGAGGGTCCTGCTTGGGCACTCCGACACTGTTAATCATGACATTCATTTTCGACACACTTTGACAACAATTTGTATGACTAATAGGAGGATTCTATGAACAAGACCGTCGAAACGATTCTTAGCAGAAGAAGCGTTAGAAACTTTAGCGCAAAGATGATTAGTGACCAGGAACTCGACACCATCATCCAATGCGGTCTTTATGCACCCAGCGCCAAAAACAGACAGAACTGGCATTTTACAGTGATTACGAACAAGGAACGCATTGATGAGATTTCCGACCTCGCCGTCGCCAACATGAACAAGTTGGGACTGAACGTCTCAGACGAAGCACATATCTTTTATCATGCCCCCGTTGTGATTGTCATCAGTTCAAAAATCGAAGGCTATTCAGAAGTCAACGCCGGCTGCGTTGTGGAAAATATGTCTTTGGCAGCTCATTCGATGGGGATTGGCTCCTGCATCATTGGCCAAACCCGGTATCTCTATCATCAATCCAATAAGGCCGATGCCAACCGCTTGATGCGTATTCCAGAGAACTTCGAACACGACATCGCCATCTGTTTTGGTTATCCCGATGGTGACATCGACGAGGCCAAGCCGAGAAAACCCAACGTTGTTGAATATATTCGCTAATACTTTTGACATCTTCAAAAGTATTTTCTATGAAAGGACATTGTTATGTGGAAAGATACCTACCAAACATGGCTCAATTATAAGGACTTAGATCATTTTGTCAGAAAAGATCTTGAAGGTAAAACCGAGGCTGAACTCGAAGACATGTTCTATACCAATCTCTCATTCGGTACAGGCGGTATGAGAGGTATTTTGGGTGCCGGTACCAACCGGCTCAATATTTATACGATTCGTCGCGCCAATAACGGCTTAGCCCAGTATCTGGTCGAGCAGTATCCTGAGGACGCCCTATCCAGAGGTGTCGTGATTGCCCATGACAATCGCTTGATGTCAAAGGAATTCGCCAAGGAATCAGCCCGCGTCTTAGGTGCTTACGGCATCAAATCTTATCTCTTTCACGATCTTCGTCCGACGCCGGAACTTTCTTTTGCCGTTCGTGAGGTTAAGGCGCTGGCCGGGATTGTCATCACGGCAAGTCATAATCCACCCAATTACAATGGCTACAAAATCTACGATGAATATGGCTGTCAGTACACACCGCAATACGCCAATGAAATCATCAAATATGTCAACGCAACCGATGATCTATTCGCAATCAAAACCAAGGATATCACCGACCTTTTAGCAGATGATTTGATCGAGTTCTTAGGTGAAGACATGGATCAGAGTTATCTCGAAGCTGTCAAAACAGTGCAATTACATCCCGACCTTGAGAAACCCTTGAAAATTGTTTTTACACCGCTTCATGGCACCAGCGGCTATCTCGGTGAAAGATTGCTAAAAGAGACCGGTTATGATGTTCACCCTGTTGCTGAACAGATGGTTAACGATCCCTATTTTTCAACCGTCAAACTGCCCAATCCCGAAGAGAAGGCTGCCTTTGAATATGCAGAGAAGCTTGGCAATGATCTCTTGGCTGAGATGCTCATCGCCACCGATCCCGATGCCGATCGCTTAGGGGTCGCTGTGCGCTCTTCAGATCGATATATTTATCTCAATGGCAATCAAACCGGCGCCTTGATGATTTATTACCTGCTCTCACAGAAGAAGGCACAGGGACGCCTTCCTCAAAAGGGCGTTGTCTTCAATACCATCGTGACTTCTGACTTGGGCGCTGCCATTGCCAGAGATTACGGGATGGATGTCGTTAGTACCCTGACCGGCTTTAAATATATCGGCGAACAAGCAAGATACCTTGAAAAGACAGATAAAACCTTTGTCTTTGGCTATGAAGAGTCCTACGGCTATGTCGTCAAGGATTTCGTTAGAGACAAGGACTCGCTCCAAGCGATCATGCTGATTGTCGAAGCGGCGACCTATTATTATCAAGTTGAGAAAAAGTCTTTAATTGATAAACTACAAGATATCTATGAACAATACGGCTACTACTATGAGAGTCTAGAAAATATCCATCTCCTTGGAAAATCAGGCAAGGAACAGATTGACCGAATCATGACTCATTTCCGTAAGCATTCTGAAGAAACTTATCACGGTCAAAAAGTCAAGACCAAAGAAGACTATCTACAATCAAAACGTTTCACAAAAGACAATGTCGAAACCATTGATTTGGAAAAATCAAACGTCATCAAGTTTATCCTCGATAATGGTGCTTGGTTTGTCTTAAGACCTTCGGGGACAGAACCCAAACTAAAGATTTATGGCGGTTATATCGGCACTTCCTACGACGATGCCAAAGAACAAGTTGCTTCGATGCTGAAAAGCATCCGTCAGCTTGCAGAGGCGGTGACCTAAGATGTGGGGAACAGTCATTGCCATTGGCGTTGTTATCGTGGTGGTGGGACTATATTTGTGGTCCTACTCGCTGAATGAAAAAACCGAAAAACCGGAAGGCTGTGTTGAGATTGAGTGCCACAGCTGTCATGATCAAAGCTGTTCAAACAGGAAGTAAGCGATGATTCATAACGACTGGGATGATATCCTTCATGCTGAGTTTCAAAAACCCTATTTTATCGAGTTAACCAACTGGGTGGTCGAAGACTACAAAAAGCATACCTGTTATCCGCCCATCCATCAGGTTTTCGATGCCTTTAGGCTTTCAAGTTATCAAGAGACCAAAGTCTTGATTTTGGGTCAGGATCCCTATCACAATCCCAACCAGGCAATGGGCTTGGCTTTTTCAGTACCTAAAGGTGTTGAATGCCCACCCTCTTTGCAAAACATCTACAAAGAACTGTGTGAAGATATCGGTTGTCCGATGCCGACGCATGGCGATTTGAGCGCTTGGGGAAAACAGGGTGTGCTTTTACTCAACGCCTTGTTGTCGGTGCGAAAGCATCAGCCGCTGTCGCATAAAGATGCCGGTTGGATGATCTTTACGGATGAGATTATTCGTCTTTTGAATCAAAAATCGACACCGGTGGTCTTTGTTTTGTGGGGTTCCTTCGCCAGAAGCAAGAAGTCGCTGATCACCAATCCAAGACATCTGATTATCGAGAACGTTCATCCCTCACCGCTTTCAGCTTACCGTGGCTTTTTCCATTCCCATCCCTTTTCCACCATCAACCAATTCTTAATGAAAACAAAACAGGAGCCCATCGACTTCTGCCTGAGGTAATCACATGCAAAACCGAAAAACCAGACAACTCATCTTTGCCGGCCTGATGGTCGTTGTTGGCATTGTTCTATACAATGTCTTGTCTTTTTCCTATCCGCCCGGCTCGAACACCATCATCAAGATCGGTATCGGCTATCTACCCTTGGTTTTAGTCAGTGTCACGCTGGGTCCCAAAAACGGACTCTACGCAGCTATTGCTCAAGACCTTTTGGGCTTTTTGATTTTTAACGGTAACTGGGGTTTGTTTTTCCCAGGATTCACTTTAAATGCTGTACTTTACGGTGTCCTTCCAGGCTTGATCTATCACGGTAAAAGCAAAGTTCAAAAAACCTTTTTAATCATCAATCTTGTACTCTTACTATCGCTTATAGCGATGGGTGTCTGGGGCTTGTTCAATGTCAACACTTTAGTAGAAACCTTGGCTTCTGGTGTCTCAGCTGACGTTCAAATCAAGGCTTGGGTCATCTATTTGATCATTGTTTTGGGTCTCTTAGGTGTTGTATCGGTGATTGTTTTTGTCTATCGCAAACGTCAAGCTGACGACCAAACGCATCGTTTGATTTTCACCATCATCATCTTGCAGTTTTTAGTCGCTATCTTTTTGACTCCACTTTGGATCAGCATCTTGACCAACGGCAGTGTTCCTATTCTGGCTCAACTACCCCTAAGAATTGTCAAAACACCATTTGAAATCTTCCTTTATATCATTCTTCTAGAACGAATCATTAAGATTCTCGGTCCAAAAATCAAGCAAATGACATAAAAAAAGTCGACTTTTGTCGACTTTTAAAATTCAATGACCTTGACTTCTCCAGCACCGAGATGGAAGTAGACGCGACCATCGGGCGAGAAATCATGGTAATCTCTGCCAAATTCATAAGTTGCATAAAGCATCCGACCGGTGTTGCTGTAGTTGTTGGCGGCTTCTCTTAGTTTCTCAATGGAAGCATGGCAGTGGATATCGTTGTAGACATTTGAATTGGCCACAACCAGCAGGCATTTGCCTGTTTTTTTATTGACATAGGAGACACCTATGGCCGGTGTGTCAAACTCGTTAAAGTAAAGCGGCAAGTAGGATGACTTATCCAAAATCTGATCAAGCCAAAGCTGACGGATTTTTTTGATGCCATCCAAATGATCAGCCAGTTCCCAACGATTATGATTCAGGTAGTGTATTGCATACTTATCAAAAAGCGCGAGTTTACCGTAGAACAGGTCGTCTTGCGGTAACTTGAATTTATCCGCACTGGTGCAATCGATCCCGGTGTTCATCGGTTGGGTCTCATAGACTTCCTGACCAGAATTAATAAAGGGGACAAGGTTTGGCAACAACATATTCAGAGTCGTTGTCATCCGTGCTAGATTGCGACCGCCATCGCGTCCCGCGATCCTGGCCGTGTCATGCGTTTCTGCGCAAGCAAACATCGGTAAGGCAATCTCACTGGCACCATAGACAAACTTGTGAAGTTTTTTCTCCCAAATTCTGGGTTCCATCCAAAAACCGTTGCCAATGATGATGTTATAACCGGACTCCTTGGCTTTTTCAGCATTGTCGGGATTGAGTTCTTCAGCGATAAAGGCGAAATCTGGATCGACTTCTCTGGCCTTGTTAATAATCATCTGCAATAATTTTTTTGGCAATGCATGACCCATATCAATTCTCGCACCGTCGATGCCGTAAGTCGATTGATAATGGGGAATGATGTTCACAAGCGTTTCCCAAAGGTCTTGATTTGGGACATCGCCTGGGAATAGATTTGCTTTGATGGTATCAAAGAGGATGTATGGTGGTGTTTGCTTATTCTTAAGGTATTTCCGATTCATCTTCGGATGGTCGAGGAACATTCTGAAGAAGGTGACATCGGTCCAAGGGGGTTGAACATCGTTGATATGGTCTGAAAAGGCCGGTGCAATCTTTAAGTCAAAGGCTTTTTCGATATTATCGAGCAGATGCCCTTCTTGTTTAAGAACGGTTTCATAGAGGGCAGGGTCTTTATCCTTAGGATTGGTTTGGAACATGGCGATATGACGTTGAACGTCTTTAGAATCATAGACCTGCTCCATATACTGTGGCAATGGAGATAAGGTGTTACTCAAACCATCAACATAGGGCACGCGATATTTAGAGGATTCACTTGCCTTTATCCAATAGAACCAGTCGGGATGATCTTTGATGAGGTCATTCTCGACAGCGTTCGTTCTGGGAATGATGTCGATGACAACCCGCATATCCAAGATGTGACAGGCCTCGACCAAGGCTTGAAATTCTTCATCGATGGTCATTTGCTTGCCGGTCATCGGCTCCTTCAGGTTGGGGTCAAGCTCGAAGAAGTTGGCGATGCCATAGGGTGACCCGAGTTCACCTTTTTTATCTCGCAGCGAAAATCTAGAAATCGGCAACAAATACAAAGTGTCAACGCCCATTTTCTTAAGTAAGGGCAAAAGTGCCAGCATTTTCACAAAGGTCCCTGTTTCCTTTAAACCATTGAAGTTTTCAATGTCAAGGGAGAAGGAACGGTCGTGATCCCAAGCCGAGGATGTTCTGATCAATGTCGAATAGAGTACAGAGCGTTTAACCCATTCGCCACCAACCTCGGATTTCTTCGGTCTGATATGTTGAATTTGGGATAAGGATTTGGAATAGTTCGTGCGTTGTTTCTTATTTGGCAGGAGATAGTCGTCAATCACTGCAAAGTAAAAGCGGTAAGGATTGACCAAAAGCTCAGACGTCGGCAATTTCCTGACTTCCGGACCCTGATAATTCCAAGCGTTCCAGAGATCGGGAACGGCATAATTAATCTGTCCCTTGGAAATCTGTCTTTCCAATACCCGTCTGAGTTTTTCCAACTTCGATAAAGCCACAATAATCACCTCTATCATATTATATCAAATACAGCATAGAAAAACTCGCTGTTTTTAAAATGTGTAAGTGTTTACAGTGAAATCATAATTCTTTAAAAACAAGGCTATCTATAGTATAATTAGAGCGTGAGGTGAAAAGCAATGAAAAAACCTGTTGTATTAATTATTATGGACGGCATCGGCATTGGCGCGAAGAATTCGGGCAATGCTTATGAACTCGCCAAGAAACCAAATCTCGAACGTTTATTTAAAACCTATCCCAATATACTGATTCAAGCTTCAGGTGAAGCCGTCGGCTTACCGGAAGGTCAAATGGGCAATTCAGAAGTTGGCCATATGAATATCGGCGCCGGTCGCGTCGTCTATCAATCGCTGACGCGCATTAATAAGGCAGTCAGAGAAAACAAGTTCGCGACCAATCCCGCCTATCTACACGCCTTTAAAAACACGATGAAGCATCAATCAAAACTTCATCTTTTCGGACTTTTGTCTGACGGTGGGGTCCATTCCCATATCGAACATATCAAATCGATGCTCAAAACTGCACGTGACGTCGGTGTTGAAAAAACCTATGTCCACGCTTTTCTGGATGGTCGCGATGTCGGACCAACCACAGGTGCAGGCTTCTTAAGGGATCTTGAAAGCTATATGGCTGAGATTAACTACGGCAAAATTGCGAGTGTCTCAGGACGCTATTATGCGATAAAAAAAAAAAAAAACTGGGAACGNNACGCATCCAAAAGGCTTATGACTCGATGACCTTTGCCAAAGCGCCCTATCGTGACTCTGCACCAGCCGGTGTCGAGTTATCCTATGAACAAGGCGTCACCGACGAGTTCGTCGAACCTTTCATCGTCGACAAGGAAGGCGTTATCGAAGATTACGACTCGATTATCTTCATGAATTTCCGTCCTGATCGAGCGATTCAGATATCGACAGCCTATTCTAATCCCAAGGCC
>NPIE01003322.1_pt1 | contig 20606 bp, 19 predicted proteins | sample 8637661 | NCBI WGS metagenome assembly NPIE01 (sample SAMN07420842, study PRJNA396082) | bioreactor metagenome | isolation source: sample BA12 brine-fed electro-methanogenic bioreactor BA | place: Japan: Kochi | collected 2016-12-09
GGGGTCAACGACGCCCCCGCCCTCAAAAAGGCCGATATCGGCGTGGCCATGGGCCAGCGGGGAACGCAGGTGGCGCGCGAGGCCGCCGACATGGTCCTCCGCGACGACGCCTTCACCTCCATCGTCGCTGCCGTCGAACAGGGGCGGGTCATCTTCTCCAATATCCGCAAGTTCGTCCTCTACCTCCTCTCCTGCAATATCAGCGAGGTCCTGGTCGTCGCCCTGGCCTCGATCTTCGATGCCCCCCTCCCCCTCCTGCCGCTCCAGATCCTCTTCCTCAACCTGGTCACCGACGTCTTCCCCGCGCTGGCGCTCGGCGTGGGCAAGGGCGACCCCCGCGTCATGGAGCGCCCCCCGCGTGACCCCGGAGAGCCGGTCATGACCCGGTACCACTGGACGCTCATGGGGGGCTTCGGCGGCGTCATGACCCTCTCCGTTCTCGGTGCCCTCTTCCTGGCGCTCCGCATGCTGAGCCTGAGCGAGGAACGGGCGGTGACCGTCTCCTTCCTCACACTGGCGCTGGCCCAGCTCTGGCACGTCTTCAACCTCCGCGACAAAGGCTCGGCCCTCCTCCGCAACGACATCGTGCGCAACCCCTACATCTGGGGCGCGCTCGTGCTCTGTGTGGGGCTGGTGTTGGCCGCAGTCTACGTCCCCTTCCTGGCCAATCTGCTGCGGGTAGTAGACCCAGGCATCACCGGCTGGGGACTGATCCTCGGCATGAGCCTGATCCCGCTACTGGTCGGGCAGACGGCCAAAGCCCTGAACGTGATCTGAACGTATTTAGACCAAAGGAGTAACCAATCATGGATTTCGTAGAGTTTGAATTTGAGTTCCTGAACGAGACCGACGTCCCCGATGACGATCTGTGGCTCGAAGCGCACGACAGCCTGCGGGCGCTGGCGGAAGGCCACGACGACCTGACAGGCGCCTCAGTGGCGGTGGAAGAATTGACCGGGAGCCAAACCCCGCACCGGTACCAGGCGCGCATCGTGGCGTACATCCGCCCCGAGAATCTCGCCGCGGTGGAGAAGAGTGACAGCGCCATCAACGCCCTCCAGGCCGCCATCAACGCCATCACCCGGCAGATACGAGAGCAGCGCGATAAGCTCCGCACCCAGTGGAAGCAGCCCTAGGCCCGTGAGGGGAAAGGTCGTCTTTCCATGAGCGAAGTCCTGGTCGTTTTGAACCCTGTCGCGGGCACCACAGATCCGCAAGAGGCGCGGGCGCTCCTGCGGGAGCGCCTGCAAGCCGCTTCCCTCTCTCACCAGATTCAGGAGACCGAGAAGGAGAAGGACGTGACCACCAGCATACGGAAAGCCATCGGCCCCGAGACCCGGCTGGTCATCGCTGCCGGCGGAGATGGCACTGTCTCCGCGGCTGCCGGGGCCATAGCCGACACCGAGATCCAGCTGGGGGTTCTACCCACAGGCACGGCCAACGTCTTCGCCCTGGAATTGGGCATCCCCGAGGAGCTCGAGAAGGCCCTGGAGATAATCCTGGAAGAGCCCAAGGTCCGCACGGTGGACATCATGGATGTCGGCGAGAGGTGCTGCGTCCTCAATGTGGGGGTCGGGGTGAGCGCCAGCCTGATGGGAGATACCGAACGCGAACAGAAGCGCCGATTGGGTTTCCTGGCCTACGTGCTCACGGGGATCAAGAAGCTCGCCGGTTACCAGCCCCACCACTTCACGCTGCATCTCGACGGCCACCGCCACGTCATCGGCGCCTCGGAGGTGATGATCGCCAACAGCGCTGCCATCGGCACCCCTGCCCTGCGCCTGCAAGATGGAATTCGCATGGACGATGGGCGGCTGGAGGTCTGCGTCCTTCAGACAAAGAATCTGTTGGACTATGCTGGCATCGCGCTGCGGATTCTCTTCCGGCAGCAACGGGATGCCTCTACGATGAAGTGTTTCCACATTCGGGAGGAAGCGCGCATCGACGCGCGAGAGCGGCTACAGGTCCAGGGGGACGGGGATGTAATTGGCCATACACCGGTCACCGTCCGCCTGCTACCCCGCGCCCTCAAGGTGTTGGTGCCCGAGGAGGAAGAAACACCACTTCTACCGGCAGCCCTATCCTGAGCCGCCCCTCGGGATTATTGAGGCGCACCGTCACCGCGTAGAAGGTGTTGGCCCGCTCCTCTGGCGTGGAGACGTTGCGTGGAGTGAACTCGGGCTGATCCCCAATCCGCACCACCTCCCCGGCGAAACTAGCGCCCGAAGAACCCGCCGGATGAATCTCCGCCACCTGTCCCGGGAAGACCTCGCCGAGCCGGTGGACCGGTACGTAGACCTCCACCATCAGCACGTCCAGCCGGGCCACGGTGAGAATCGTCGCGCCGGGCGCCGCCAGCTCCCCCGCTCGCAAGAAAGACTCGACCACGACGCCGTCGATGGGGCTGCGCAAGGAACTCTGCTCGACCTGTACCCGCAGGATTTTGGCCTCCGCTTCAGCAGCCGCGACCTCGGCCTCCGCCACAGCGATCTCTGCGGAGGTGGGGCCGGCGCGCAGATCCGCTAGCCGGGCGCGGGCCACCGCCACCTCCTCCTCTGCCACCCGGTACTCGCCCTCCGCCAGGTGGGCCTCGGCGATGAGTCCCAGGGGCCGGGCCCGAATCGCCTCCAGCCGGGCCACCAGCACCTGGGCCCCGTCCAGCTCGGCCCGAGCCGCAGCCAGCTCCGCCTCCGCCTCCGCCAGCTCCCACTGGGTCGCCCGCTGTCGGTCGAAGCGGTACTGGGTCATCCGCAGCTCAGAGTCGGCCAGTTCCACCCCTTGCTCCGCGAGGGCTACCCGGCTGCGGGCCTGAACGAGCTCGGTATTCACCTCTTGGGGCGAGGCCACCCGCTCCAGCGCGTGCTCCCAGGCCAGACGGGCTCCCTCCCGCTCGGCTTCGGCGAGGGCCAGAGCGGACTCGGCGGCCCGCAGCTCCTCGGCGCGCGGGCCTGCACGCACCACCGCGAGGTCGGCCCGCTTGACCTCCACAGCGGCTTCCGCCGGTCCCAGTTGGAGCAGCAGCGGCTGGGCGTCCAGCTCCACGAGGACCTCCCCCTCCCCCACCGCCTGCCCCGCCCCAACGGGGACGGACGCGATGCGCCCCCCCCGCGCCGTCGCCACCCGTACCTCGCGAGCACGCAGGGTACCGGAGGCGGTGAGCGGCTCGACCTCTTCCGCCGCCATCCCGCCGGAGCAAGCGCTCAGAAAGAGCAGGAGGAGAAAGAAGAGATCCAGTCTCAGCAGATGTGATTTTGAGGCTTGTAGTAACGGCTTTAGCCGTCCAACAACCGCTAACGGGGTGACTACGTACCCGATTTTCGAGCTACTGAGTCTTCTTTTCTGACAGGAGGATAAGCACGTTCGTTGCCGATTCACCTTCGCCCCCTTCAGCGTCCTTCTCCCAGCTCGAACACACCGTCAGCGGGCATGCCGCGCTTCAACAGTCCCTCGGGATTAGGCACCCGCACCTCCACGGCGTAGACGAGCGTCGTGCGCTCCTCCCAGGTCGCCACGTTCCGGGGCGTGAACTCCGCCTCGGCGGCGATATGCTCCACCCGTCCCTCGAACTCCCGCCCGGGGAAAGCGTCCACCCGCACGGCCACCCGCTGCCCCGGATAGACCTCCCCGAGGCGCTCCTGGGGCACGTAGAGGGTGAGGGTCAGCTCGGAGAGCTCGGCAAGGATGAGGATGGGCGCGCCCTGCGCCGCCACCTCGCCAAGATAGGTAACCAGCTCGACGACGGTGCCGGCTTCTGGCGCCGTGAGTTCGAGCATCGCCCGCTGCTGCCGCAGCGCGTCGCGGCCCGCCAACGCCTGATCCCGGCGGGCCTCCAGCGCGGCGAGCTCCTCAGGTGTGACACCGGCCCGCAGCCCCGCGACCTGTGCCTCGGCCATCGCCACCTGAGCTGCAAACGCGGCGGCTTGTGAACGCGCCTCGTCTCGCGCCCGCGTGTACGATTGGGGATTGGCCCGGCGAGCGTAGAGATCTGCCAGCGTGCCCTCCAATCCTTCCCGCTGCGCCGAGGTCGCATTGAGGTTGATCCAGGATTGCCACCAGAGGAGTGGCGCCAGGTGCGCCTGATCCGGCACCGAGACGTGGAGCCAGCGGTAGAGGCTGCACTCACCGTCCCTCACCTCCAGCTCCCAGTCCTTGAAGGTGTAGGTGCCGTTGTCCAGATCCACGTCAGGGACATCGGGCAGCAACTCACGCAGTTCCTCCGGGAGCTCGCCCAGCACCTCCTCGGGATCCACCCTCACCCGATGGCGCCCGCCTTCGCCCCACTCGGCGACGACGGCAGCGGCCTGCTGCTTCCCGAACTCCGCCTGATCCTTGACGGCGACGGCGGCGGAGACACGGTGCTCCGCCGCGGTCAACTGGGCCTGGGTGACGGCGATCTCGAGCGCCAGCTCCTGAGGGTTCGCTACGAGAGCCTGGGTATCGGTGACCGCCTGCCGGGCCATCATCCACGCAGCCTCCGCCTGTGCCAGCTGCGCCTCCGCCACCGCGATCTCCCCCGGGCGGGCGCCCGCCCGCGCCTGGGCCAGACCAGCTTCCGCCAGCGCCACGGTCGCCTCCGCCGCCTCGATCTCGGCATCCAGTCGCCGCGTATCGAGCTGGACGAGAGGCTCACCCGCGGCTACAATCTCCCCCTCATCCACGTGCACGGCGGCGACGCGCCCCCCGAGCTCGCTGGCAACTCTGATCTCGCGGGCATGAAGCACCCCGGAGGCCATCAGCGCCGCCTCCGCCCGCCGGCCCTCCTGAGCCCGGCAAGCCACCACCAGGATGCCCACCGCCAGTAACAGCCCAAGGCCCGCGTAGAGGAGCCGTCGCCGGGCGGCCAACTTGCTCAGATCGTCTCTCAACATCTGCTTCCCCCGATCATCTTACCCAATCACCCGCGCCGCGCCGTGACGGCGGAGATGAAAACATCCTCCAGCGTGGGGGCGATCCACGCCACACCGGTGACCTTGACGCCGTGAGCCTCCAATGCCTCCCGGATAGGCTCGCGACAGGCTTCGGCGTCAGAGACCACCACGTGAAGCTCGGCACCGTAGAGCGCCACCTCCTCGAAGGAGATCCGCCCCTCCCACGCCGCCTCCTGCAAGGTCCGCAACGCCTGCTCCGGCGTCGGAGAGCTCACCTCAAGCACCTGCCCGCGCATCTTCGTCTCCTTCAGGCGCTCCGGTGTATCCAGTGCGATGAGCCGCCCCCGGCTAAGGAAGCCCACCCGTTGGCAGAGCTCCGCCTCGTCCATGTAATGAGTGGTCACCAGCACCGTCACCCCCTCCTCCGCCATCCCGTAGATCAGCTCCCAGAACTCGCGCCGGCTGATGGGATCGACGCCGGCCGTCGGCTCGTCGAGGAAGACCACGCGCGGGTGGTGGACGATGGCGCAGCCCAGCGCCAGCCGCTGCTTCCAGCCGCCCGAGAGGTTCGCCGTGAGCATTTCGGCCCGACCCGCCAGCCCGGCCAGCTCCAGAATCTCGTCCTCCCGCCGCTGCAAGCTGCGGCGCTCGAGGCCGTAGGCGCGCCCGTAGAAGCGGATGTTCTCCAGCGCGGTGAGGTCGTTATAGAGGGTGAAGCGCTGGGACATGTAGCCCACCTGCGCCTGCATCGCCTTGGCCTCGATGGCGGGATCGTAGCCCAGGACCCGCATCTCTCCGGAGGTGGGTTTCAACAAGCCGAGCAACATGCGGATGGTGGTCGTCTTGCCCGCGCCGTTGGGGCCCAACCAGCCGTAGACCTCCCCTGCCTCGACGTGGAAGCTCACCCCATCGACTGCCGTGAAGTCGCCGAAGCGCTTCGTCAGCTCGCGGACGACGATGGGGCAGCGCGCCTCGTTCACGGCTGCTCCGTTCCCTCGGGCGGAAGAGATTGCTGCGCAAGCAGCGTCATCCGCATCCGCGCGGTGACGATAATCTGCGCCTGGGTGACCTCGTCGGCCCACCGGCTGGCAGCCTCGTAGCTGGCGAGCGCCGCTTGCACCTCTCCCAGCTGTTCGTAGGCAATCCCCAGCTGAAGATAGGCCGGCGCGGACTCCGGATCTTCCTCCAAGACGGCCAGCGCGTCGGCGACGGCGGCCTCTGCTCGCCCACTCTGTAGATACATCGAAGAGCGGGTGAGCAGGAAGGTCTTCCGCTCCGCGAAGGTAATCTCGGCAGCCGCAAAATCGGCCTGCGCCTGTGCCTCATCACCCAGCCCTTCGGCGATGACGCCGCGCAGCGTGAGCAGCTCCTCGTCACCCGGCATAGCCTCCAGCGCCAGATTCACCTCGCGGTAGGCCGCCTCCAGATCGTCCTCCATGATGTAGACGACGGCCTGCTGCTCGTGCATCAGCTTCGCCCGCAGCTCGGGGCTGGGTGCCAGGAAGCGCTGGTAGAGCAACACCAACACCGCCACAATCGCCACCCCCCCGGCAAACCAGCCGAGGGTGCGCCGCCGCCACTGACGCTGCTTCTCCGCCAGGTAGTGGTCGAGCTCCCACCACCAACCCGGCGCCTCCGCCCCCCGGGCCGCGCGCTCGGCGCGGAGGCTCTCCTTGCCGCCGAGCTTGCGCACGAACTCCCGGGCCCGCCGACGCAACGTGGCGGAGATCGACTCGAAGCGCGAGGCCTCCGCCCGCGGCTCGCCCCGCTTCTCCTCCAGGGTCTGCAGCAGGGCCGCAGCTTCGTCAAAGAGGGCGAGGATCTCCCAGGCTTCTGCCGGGCTGATGCGCCGCAATTGCGTCACCTGCGCCTCCAGACGGTCGAGGGCCCTCCGCAACGCCTCTACAGGAGTCTGCGGGCGACGATCCTGATTTTTGGTAAACCACGCTTCACCATTCATTCATGTACCTCTCATTGATAAACGCTCCCTAACCGCTGAGCGCGCCAAGACCGCAGAGGGACTGTTCAAAGGCTCCCTACGGGCTGAGTCACTCCTTGAGCTTCTGGTATCCCCTTCGCATTCTTCGCGGCGAAGGCACACGCCGACCCCTGAGCCTCCCCTACGCCTCTTCCTCCCGTCCCTGCCGCCGGATCAGCGAGATGAAGGCCTCCTCCATCCGGGGCTCGATCTCCCGCATCCCCTCGCAGGTGACGCCCTCCGCCGCCAACGCCCGCTCAATCTCGGGCCGGCGCTGCTCGGGGTCGTCCACGAAGAGATGCAACATCACCCCGTAGGTCTGTACCTCCAGCACTCCCTCCAACTCTGCCACCCGGGCCTTGGCCGTCTGAAAGGGGGAAGGCTGGAATTCCAGCAGCCGACCTACCACCTGGCCTTTGATCGCCGCCGGAGTATCGTGGGCAATGAGGCGCCCCCGGTACATCAACCCCACGCGAGTGCAGCGCTCCGCCTCGTCCATGTAGGGCGTGCAGACAAAAATGGTCACCCCCTGCTCCGCCCGCAGGCGGCCCAGCAGGTTCCAGAACTCGCGGCGGCTGACGGGATCGACGCCCAGCGTCGGCTCATCGAGCACCACTACTTGGGGCTCGTGGATGAGACTGCACGCCAGCGCCAGCTTCTTCTTCATCCCCCCGGAAAGCCGAGCCGCCAGTCGCCTGGTGAAATCCGTCAAACCGGCGAAATCCAGCAGCTCAGGAATGCGCTCTTCCTGGGTCGCGCGGGGCACCCCCTGGATGGCAGCGAAAAAGCGCATGTTCTCCGCCACCGTCAGATCGCCGGGCAGAGCGAACTGCTGCGCGATGTATCCCACCCGCTCCCGGATAGCGTAGGTATCGGCCATAGAATCGTAACCCAGAATCCGGCTTTCGCCACCTGTGCGCTTCAGCAGGCCCAACAGCACGCGCACCGTCGTCGACTTGCCGGCCCCATCCGGCCCAATCAGTCCGAAGGTCTCGCCGCGGGCCACCTCGAAACTCACCCCATCCACCGCCCGCAACGCCGCTCCCCGGGTCGCGAACACCTTGACCAGATCTTGCGCCACCACGGTCCCCGCCCCTTCTCCCATCTCAATCCAGCCGTTTCTTGAAGGTGATCGCCGCCAAGGCCATGGCGCCGCCCGTGTAGAGCACCAGGGAGAGCACGTCGGTCCAGAGAAAAGCCATCCCCACCCCTTTGGTGATGATGCCCCGCACGATGCGGACGAAGTAGGTGAGCGGAATGAGATTCCCGACGGCGCGCACGACGGGGGGCATGGGGTGTCGGGGATAGATGAAGCCGGTGAGCAGCTGGCTCAGCAACATGAGCGTCGAGGTGATCACCTGCGCCTCCTTCTGCGTCTGCGCCACGGTGGAGACGAGCAAGCCCAGCCCCAATCCGGAGACGATGAAGAGCAGCGAGAGCAGGCCGAAGAGCCAGGGGCTTCCGTGGAAGGGCAGTCCGAACCAGAGCACGGCAGCACCGATATTGGTCAGCATGGCGAGAAAGGCCACGAGCGTGTTGGGGATGAGCTTCCCCACCACGATCTCCAGGGGGCGGGCCGGTGTGACCAACAGCTGCTCGATGGTGCCCAGCTCGTATTCGCGCACCACCGACTGGGCCGTCATGTTGACAGCGAGAATCTGCAGGAGCATGGCGACCAGACCGGGCATGATGAAGACCAGATCGTCCAGGTTCGGGTTGTAGAGTACCCGCGTGGAGGAGGTGATGGGCATCCCGCTCAGCTCTACCCCCTGACGTCGCAGCTGCCGCACCGTCACGTCAAAAGCGTAGGCTTGCCCGATAGCCGTGGCCGCCGCGAAGCCCGATTGGACGGAGAAGGATTCGGAGCCGTCGAAGAGCACCAACGCCTGCGCCTCGCCCCGCTCCAGCCGGGCCGCGAACTGCGGCGGCACGACAACGCCCGCCTTCGCCACGCCCGCCTCGATGGCCCAAATCACCGCCTCCTCGTCCTCCACGTAGGTCACGATGTCGAAGTAGCCGGAGACCCGCAGCGCCTCCAGGAAGTCACGGCTGCGTTCATCCCGGCTGAGATCCGCCACGGCTGTGGGCAGGTGATCGACGGTCAGCTCCACCGCGTAGGCGAAGAGAAAGAGCTCGATGAGCGGCATAGCGATGATGAGCGCCAGCGTCCGCCGGTCGCGCAGCAACTGCGTGAGCTCCTTGCGAATCAGAGCCCCGACCCGCTTCCAGCGCATCAGTCCAACCTCTCCCGGAAGACGCGGGCCGCGATGAGCATAGTGAGACCGCTGTAGAGCGTCAGCGCCGCCACCTCCCGCCAGAGATACGCGATCCCGATCCCCTTGCTGATGATGCCTCGGGAGATGGGGATGAAATAGGTCAGCGGGAAGAGGTAGCCCAGGAAATAGACCACCGGCGGCATGCTCTCGCGCGGGAAGATAAATCCGCCCAGCACCAGCCCCAGCAGCATCATCATGGCTGCGTACTGTTGGGCCTGCTTCTGGTTCTGGGAGATAGTGGAAAGGAGCAGCCCCAATCCCAGCCCCGAGAAGACGTAGACCAGCGAGAGGATGAAGAAGAGCCGGAAATCCCCCTGAAAGGGCACCTCGAACCAGAAGACCCCCAGGCCGATGATGGTCAGCATGTTGACGAGGGCGATGAGCATGTTGGGCGCCACCTTCCCCACCATCAGCTCCACCGAGCGGATGGGTGTGACCAGCAGCTGTTCCATGGTCCCCACCTCCCGCTCCCGCACGACAGCTACGGCAGTCAGCGAGATGGTCTGGGTCTGGATCAGCATGGCAGCCATGCTGGGGATGAGGAACCAGAGATCGTCGAGATGCGGGTTGTAGAGGATGCGCACCCGCGTCTCCAGCGGCAGGAGGGACTCCCCCGCCCGCAATCTACCGGTCTTGCGCAGATCGGCGACCATCACATCGCTGCTGTGGTTCTGGGCAATGGAGGTAGCCGCGTTGTAGGCCGACTGCGAGGTGAAGAGATCGGAGCCGTCGACGAGCAGCAGCGCCTGCGCCGTCCGGCGCTTGACCCGGGCGGCGAAATCGGGTGGGATGACGACGCCCACCTGAGCCCGGCCCTCATCGATAGCATGGATCACCGCCTGCTGATCGAGGACATATTCACTCACCCGGAAGAAACCGGAATTCTCGAGCGCCGCGACGTAAGCCAGGCTCGCTGCGTCCAAGCTCTGATCGGCGATCACCGTGGGAATGTCCTCCACGTTCATGCTGATAGCGTACCCGAAGAGGAAGAGCTGGAGGATGGGCAACCCCAGCTGGATGACGAGGGTGCGCCGATCTCGCAGCGTCTGGATGAACTCCTTCTGGATGATGGCCCAGATGCGTAGGAACGTCACTCGCCCCCCTCTCCCGGTCGCAGACGAACGCCGTCGAGCAGCAGATCCACGGCGGCGATGGCCAACGCCCGACGCTCCTTCGGGGAGGGGGGCGGCTCCAGCCCCCGGAGCACGGGCAACATCAGCCCCGCGAACAGGCCCGAGATCAATCGGGCGCCGAGCTGAGGCTCGATGGGCCGGAAGGCCCCCGCCGCAACCCGCTCGGAGATCAACTGCTGCAATGCCTCCTGTACCGCGTTGAACCGGTGGGCAACAAACCGGTGCAGAAAGCCGTCGTCGACCCAGGCCTCAGTGAGCAGGGTGCGCACGAAGGGCAGCCGCTCTTCGCTCACGTTCAACGCGCGCTCGAACATGGCGATCAAGGAGTCGCGATCCTTCACCGCCCCGCTCTCCAGCAGCGCCTCCTCCATGCGCGGACGGGTCGCCTCCACGATAGCCAGCAACATCTCTCGCTTGCCGGCAAAGTAATTATAGAGCGTCCCCTCCGCCACGTCCGCAAGGCGCGCAATCTCCCGGACGGTAGTGGTAGCATATCCCTTTTCGGCAAAGACCGTGGCGGCGGCGGCGAGGATCTCCTCTCGCCGGCGCCGATTCCGGCGCTCGCGACGACGCTCGCTCAGGCGTTGCCTATCGGTGCGGCTCTCCATGCTTTCCCCCTGCGCAAAGTTCCGAGACCCAAGAGAGGCCTCCAGAGTGCTGAATCCGGTCCGGTGAGCAATCGTTCATTTTCTGAACAGAGTGTACATTATTTCGCTCTACCGTCAAGCGGTTCCACTTCTCAGGGCTATTGCTTTTAGACAACTTCTTCCAACACGGTCTCTGTTGCGTCACCAAAGCGGCGCGCTTTGGCAGAGCTTTCTGTAGCGGGATGAGACCTCGCCACAAGATCCCCTCTCATCTCCGCCTTTAGCCCGCACTTCTGCAATCAGTGATCGGATGTAATGGACTCCCTCCGCTTCTGGCTGAGGAGTCACAAACCAGTATAATGGAACGTAGCGCCAACCGCCCCGGACGGCGGGGAGCAGGAGGCCAAGCAGACTTATTCACATTTTTGGAGGAAAGATGGAGATTATACCTTTGACTGTTTCGGCACTGATCGGATACGCGTTAGGAGGCATTCAAGCGGCGTATATTCTGGGCAAGGTGGTGCGCCAGATCGACATTCGTCAGCACGGCACCACCAACGCCGGTGCGTCGAACGCCACCATCGTGCTGGGCTGGAAGTACGGCATCATCGCCGGGGCCGTCGATGTCCTCAAGGGGCTGGTCGCGGTGCTCATCGTTCGGGCGCTCTATCCCAATATGCCGGAACTGGGCTTCGTCGCGGGTGTGGGAGCCGTGCTGGGCCACATCTATCCGATCCTGCTGGGCTTCCGCGGAGGCAAGGGGATCGCCGCCCTGGTGGGAATGCTGCTGGCGCTGGATCCCTGGGTGGGTCTCGCGGCTATCCTCTCACTGGTGTTGCTCACCGTCCTCTCCGACTACATCGCCGTCGGCTCCATCGCGCTCTATCTCGCCCTTCCCATCATCACCCTGACCGTCTTCGATTATCCTCTGCCCTACGTCGGGCTGGCGCTCCTCCTGATGCTCATTGGCATCTACAAACACCTCTCCAACGTCCGGAAGATCCTCAACAAAGAAGAGGTGGGACTGCGCACCGTCATTCGCGATAAAAAGTGAACAACGGCCACGCCGGTAAGAGATCCCTATAGGCTGAACTCGCCGCTACTTATCAATTTGCCATTTACCGATTTATAGGAGGACAGACTATGCCGCACCTTTTTGATCCCCTTTCCTTGCGGGAGCTCACCCTGCGCAATCGCATCATGCTTGCGCCCATGTGCATGTACTCCGCCGGAGCGGACGGACGCTTCACTGACTGGCATTCGGGCCACTACCTGGCGCGCGCTATGGGCGGTGCCGGACTGATCATGATCGAGGCGACGGCGGTGGAATCCCGGGGGCGCATCAGCCCGGAGGATCTGGGGTTGTGGGAGGATGCCCAGGTGGAGCCGCTGGCGCGTGCCGTCCGGCTCCTGCAGACGGAGGGCGCAGCGGTCGGGGTACAGCTGGCCCACGCCGGACGCAAGGCCTGGAGTCGCGCCCGGGGTGCCGGTCCAGAAGCCGCCGTCGCGCCAAGCGCTCTCCCCTTTGATGGCGGCTGGCGGGTTCCCCAAGCGCTGACGGAGGAGGAGATCGAGGGGGTCGTCGACGCGTGGCGGGCCGCAGCTGGGCGCGCTTACGCTGCCGGCTGCGACGTCATCGAGATTCACGGCGCCCACGGCTACCTCAACCACGAGTTCCTCTCCCCGCTCGCCAACCGGCGCACCGATGCCTACGGCGGGTCGCTGGAGAACCGGATGCGCTTCCTGCTTCGCGTCGTCGAAGCAGTGCGCGCCGTCTGGCCTGCCGAGAAGCCGCTGCTGGTGCGCCTCTCCGCCACAGACTGGGCGGAGGGTGGTCTCACGATAGAGGATACGGTGCAGATCGCGCGGGCCCTCGCCGAGCACGACGTCGATCTCGTCGACTGCTCCTCGGGCGGGATGACGCCCGAGGCCCCCACCAGCGTGGGGCCGGGCTACCAGGTCCCCTTCGCCGAGCAGGTCCGCCGCGAGGCGGGCGTCGCCACCGCCGCCGTGGGCCTTATCACCACGCCAGAGTTGGCCGAAGAGATCGTCCTCAACGAACGGGCCGATCTGGTTGCCATGGGCCGAGAGCTGTTGCGCCATCCCCACTGGCCCCTGGACGCGGCCCGCGCGCTGGGGCAGGAGATCGACTGGCCCCTCCAGTACCGGCGCGCGCGTCGATGACGACCGCCCAGTCGGCTCCGGGGCTCTCCCCCCGGCAGATTCTCACGATGTGGTGGCCCCTGGCGGCCAGCTGGCTGCTCATGGGCATCGAGGGGCCCACACACAGCGCCATCTCCGCCCGCCTCCCCCAGCCAGAGATCAATCTGGCGGCCTGGGGCGGGATCGTCTTCCCCATCTGCCTGATCATCGAGGCCCCGATCATCATGCTGCTCGCCGCTTCCACGGCCCGCAGCCGCGATTGGGCCAACTACCGCCAGCTTCGCCGCTTCACCCACGGGCTGGGGGCGGCGCTGACCGCCGTCCATCTGCTGGTGGCCTTCACCCCCCTCTACTATATCGTGGTGCGCCGGCTCATGGGCGCCCCCGAAGCCATCATCGAGCCGGCACGCGGGGGCCTGATGTTGATGGTGCCATGGACGTGGGCCATCGCCTACCGGCGGCTCGAACAGGGCGTCCTCATCCGCTTCGGGTACTCGCGAGCGGTGGGGTTGGGAACCGTCGTGCGCCTCTGCACCTTCGGCACCGTGCTCACGCTGGGCTACCTCCAGGGAAGGCTGCCGGGCGTCATCGTGGCCTCGGCTGCCGTGGCCAGCGGCGTCACCGCCGAGGCCATCTACGCCGGCCTGAGGGCCCGTCCCGTCATCCGCTGCCGATTGCGCCCCACCCAAGGAGCGGGGGGGACTCCGCCCTTCGGCGCTTTCCTGGCCTTCTACGTGCCCCTGGCCTTCACCTCCATCCTCAATCTGCTGGTCCCGCCCATCGCTAGTGCCACCCTGGCCCGCATGCCCGCCGCCCTGGCCTCGCTCGCCGTCTGGCCTGCACTCACCGGTCTCATCTTCATCCTGCGCAGTCCCGGTATCGCCTACAACGAGGTCATCGTGGCCCTGCTCGCCCGGCCCCGCGCCGTCCTGGCGCTGCGACGCTTTGCCATCGGCCTGAGCCTGGGCGTCACCCTGCTCTTTCTCCTCCTCACCGCCACGCCGCTCTCCGATTTCTGGTTCGCCACCCTTTCCGGATTGCCGGCGCACCTGGCCACGCTGGGACAGCGCGCCTTCTGGTTCGCCGCTCTGATTCCCGGGGTGGCCGTGCTCCAGAGCTGGTATCAGGGGCTCATCGTGCACAGCGAGCGCACGGGCGGAATCACGGAAGCCGTCGCCCTCTACCTCGTGGCCGTCTCTCTCATCCTGGGCGGAGGCGTGCTCTGGGGCGGTGTTGAAGGCGCCCTCGTGGGCACCTTTGCGCTGAGTTTCGCCGGCGCACTGCAAACGGCCTGGCTCTGGCATCGAAGCCGCTCTGCCCTCCACACGGCGCAACAGGGGGAGGCGGTCCCGTGAGCCTCATCGCGCTTCTCCTCTCGTTGCTGATCCTTATCAGCGCTGCCATCGAGATTCGGGCCAAGGTGACCCGCCGCCAGCCCCTCGTGTACATCTTCAAGCCCCTGACCACGCTGCTCATCCTGACCCTGGCGCTACTGAGCGCAGAACCTCCAAGCCGGTTCTATCAGGGGGCCATCGCCGCCGGGCTCCTGCTCTCCACCCTTGGGGATGTCTTTCTGATGTTGCCGAAACGCTTGTTCCTCTGGGGATTGGGCAGCTTCTTGCTGGCCCACATCGCCTACATATTGGCCTTCACCGTTGGTCGCGAGCTCCTGCCGCTCCCCCTGCTCATCCTCCCCTGGATCGCCTACGGCATCGCTGTCTTCCGGTTGCTGCGGCCCTACCTCCAACGGATGACGGTGCCGGTCTCCGCCTACTTTCTCATCATCCTGATCATGGCCTGGACGGCCCTCTCGGCCTGGGTGCGAGAAAGCACACCCAGCTCGCTACTGGCCCTCCTGGGAGCAAGCAGCTTCGTCATCTCTGACTCGGCGTGGGGGTGGCGACGATTTCGGCGCCAGTTCCGCGCCGCCGATGTGGTAGTGATGGTCACCTACTACGCCGCGCAATGGCTCCTCGCCCTCTCCGTCATCATCCACTAGCGATGCCGCGCAGAATCGGGGAAGCCATTAACCCTGCAGGAGCACTCCACCAAACCCTGACCCTGCTGTGGGGGGCCTGTCCAAAGTACTTGCAAATCCTGAAAAGCTATGGTAATCTTTGATAGACTATCACCATCTTTTAATCCTAAGCAACAGCAAGGGGGATTGTAATGCTAACCATCCTAAGAATCATAGAGGAATACGGAAGAACCCTCATCTTCATCGGCGGTCTGATCGTCGGCCTCTTGCTCGGCCTACTGGTGGCCTGGGTCATCATGCCTGCGAACTTCTACAATGCCACGCCGGGACACCTGCGTTCCGATTTCCAGATTTATTACTTCAACGCGGTGGCGGAAGATTACGCGCGAGAACGTAACTTGGAGCTCGCCATGACCCGGCTGGGGTTGTTGCTGGAGGACCAGAGTGACAATCCCTGGACCGACAAGCCGCAGCAGTTCGAAGAATTCCTCCAAAACGAGATTCTCCCCCTGGCGATGCGCACCCAGAATGACCAGATGGACCGGCTGGCCCGGGATCTGGCCGCGGAGATGGAAGGCGTGGAGTTGGAAGAGCCGACGATGCCCGTTGAACCCATCACTCCGGGCGTCGAGGAGGAGCCCGCCCCCGAAGCTGGGCGACGCTCCACCCTGTTGATCATCGTCCTCGTGCTGCTCGTGCTGGCGCTGATTGGGGGCGCCTTCTACTTCTTCACGCGCTCCCAGGAGAAGCCGGAGCCTGGCTCGGGCCGGGCGGGGGCCTACAGCACCACCGTGTTGGAAGAGGAACCCTCGGCGATGGAGTTGGAAGCCGGGCCACCCGTCTCCTCCTTCACCGCCACGTACGTGCTCGGCGATGACTTCTTCGATCCCTCCTTCAGCATCGAGGTCGGGAACGACTTCCTGGGCGAGTGCGGCATCGGCATTTCGGAGAGCATCGGCGTGGGCGACCCGAAGAAGGTTACGGCCCTGGAGGCCTGGCTCTTCGACAAGAGCGACATCCGCACCGTCACGGTAGTGCTCGCGAGTGAGTACGCCTATAGTGATCCCTCCCTGCGGGCCAAACTCTCCGCCAAGGGGGAGCTAGTGGAGATCAAACCGGGACAGGATCACATCCTGGAAACCACGGCGCTCCGCGTGCGCGTACACGTGAACGACGTGGAGTACGCGGAAGGTGACCTGCCCGACAACTCCTTCTTCCAGAAGGCCTCGGTCAAACTTCAAGCCTGGGTGAAAAACGAAGCACCGGAATCCCCCGAAGCCTGAAACCTGTAGCTTTCAGCGCGCCCGACTTTTCAGTCGGGCGCGCTTTCTGTTGCCGGGGAAGCAGAACCGGGGGTCAATCCCCCGCCGGCAGGCCGATGACCTCAGCATCTGCCGGCGGCTGAAAGCCGGGGCCGAAGCGATAGCGGGCCGACCAGGGCACGAAGCGGCTCTCGAAACGGTCATGATAGAGCAGCTCGCCCCCGCTATCGTGGACCCGACGCTCCAGCACGGCGGTCAGGCCGTCGTGGGCGCCTTCCAACCGCGTCACCGCGCCGGGCGCCAGGGTGGCGTCGTACTCGTAGATGGGGGGCCCGGCGGGCACGGGAGCGCCCCACTCCGGCCCGATCTGCTCGACGGTGCGCCCGTCGTCCGTGCCGTAGAAGACGAAGCGCAGCCGTGCCCGACCGCTATCGACCTCGGTATGGATCAGGAGATGGTGCTCGGTATCGTTGACGAAGCGAAAATCGACGATAGGGGAATAGATAGTAGCGTCGAAGCCCGGCCCGTAGCCCCCCAGCTCGTAGTAGCCAACGCGATAGGCGTGGGGCCACCGCTCGATGATGCGATAGCCGCCGTAATAGGCCGCCCGGAAGGCTGTCGTCGCCACCTGGCAGATGCCGCCTCCCACCCCGGGTACGGTGCGATTCCCGATGATGACGTAGGATTCATCATAACCCTCGTCGGGCGTCACCTCGCCCAGGTGCTCGTTGAAGGAGAAGGTCTCACCCGGAGCCACGATCACGCCGTCGAACTTGGAGGCGCCCAGCCGGATGTTGTGATCCCGTGCGGAGGAGGAGCCGGAGAAGTAGGATTCTCCCACAGCGACCACCTCCACAATCCCCAGATCGGCTGCCGTGCTGGTGTCCGGATAGGCGGGCGCGACCTCCTCCAGCACCAGGGGAACCATGTGCTGGCCCACCCGGACCTGTTCGTTGATGCGCGCCACGCTCGCTGCCACGTCAAGGGCGCGGCCCGTGCGGCTCTCGGTGAGCGCCACCAGCTCTCCCGTGCTCACGTCGAAGCGAAAACGCGCATCGACCGGCTCCCGCTGCAAGGCGGCGGCAATAGGCGCCAGGAACTCAGCGAGCGCCCCCTCTTCCAGTTCCACCTGCACGCGCCCCCCTTCCCCCAACGAAATGACCAGCATCCGCGCCAGCACCTCGGGTTGAAGGGTCCAGGGGCCGCCATCGCCCTCCTGAGGCTCGGAGAGCAGCAAGCGCAACGGGGCTTCGAGGATGGTGTGCGCCACGCTGAGCGCCTGGGCCGCTTCCACGTCGGTGACCTCGGGGGTAAGGGGCTGCACGACGAGGGGAAGTTCCGCCGGCTCCGGGGAGCGCAAAACCGCCTCCAGGGCCAAGAGGGTAGCGGGCATGTCGACGTACCGGCCCACACGCGAAGACTCCAAACGCACCTCAGTCCCCTCCAGATAGACGCGGGCGCTCACTGGCTCCTCGTCTACCTGCATTGCCAGGGATTCCAGCACCTGCTGGGCCTGCTGGCGCTCCCAGACCAGGACGGGGCTGACCACCGCCCCCTCCCGCATCAGCCCCAAGCGGACGAGGGGGAGCCCCCAGCTATCCTGATCGTGTCCGGGACGCAGGGAACGCGTCACCGTCTCGTCCACATTGATGGTGAGTCCCAGATCCCGGGGGGCGTAACTCCATTTTCGCCCCTCGGGGCCGGCGAAGATGATACGGGGGACCTCGAGCGCCGCCGCTTGCTGCGCGCGCACGGCGAGCTCCTCGGGCTTCAGCCCACCCACATCCGTCTGCCAGAGGCGGACCCCCGGCAGCACGCGACCTTCGAGCAGGGGCCCAAGTAACAGCAAGGCAGCCAACAACCCCAGCAAACCTAACAGCGATACAACGAAGACAAATCCCGGACGTGACATGGCCCCTCCCCCACAGTATGTGATCCCGTCAAATGCAGGCACAACCCGAAGTCGGGCGGGTTCCAACTCCGCACCACCAGTATACCGTACTTCTCGATGGAATCCACCCAGCGGCTTGAGGAGCTCAATCTAACGGTCAGGGCCATCGCATTTAGAAAGTTTGCTCCAGCACATTACCTATTGCCCCGCTGAAGCGGCGTTTTTTAGGCTGTATCTCTGGGACCAGAGGTCAAAAGCGATAGCCCTAATCTAACGGTTGACAATTCGCCTGTCGGCGTTAAGATGGGGCCGCTATGGAAAACTACCGAGAGTACGTCGGCAATCTTCACACCCACTCGCTCTATTCCGATGGCGCGGCAACCCACGCCACTATCGCCCGCGCCGCAGGGGAAGCGGGGCTCAATTTCGTTATCGTCACCGATCACAACGTCTGGGTAGATGGTGTGGAGGACTATTACGACCGGGTGCTGTTGCTCGTCGGCGAAGAGGCCCATAACATCCGCCGCCAACCGCAAAGTGACCACTTACTCGTGTACGGAGCGGAACAGGAGATCGCTCCCTACACCTTCGGCAGTGCCCAGACCCTGATCGATAAGGTGCAGGACAATGGGGGGTTCGCCTTTCTGGCCCATCCCGTCGAGAAGTCGGGGCACGTCGGTGAAGGCGTCCAGGCCATCCCCTGGACTACCTGGCCCATCGAAGGCATTCACGGACTGGAGATCTGGAACTACATGTCAGAGTTCAAATCCCTGCTCTGGTCCCGGCTTCCCGCCCTCGTCTACGCTTTTCGACCAGATTGGGGAATCACCGGCCCCTTCCGCGGCGCGTTGAAGCTCTGGGACGAGCTGCTGGCAAAGGGAAAGAGACTCGCCGCTCTGGGCGGGGCCGATGCCCACGCCTTCCCCCAGCAGATCGGTCCCTTCCAGCGCACCCTCTTCCCCTACACCTACCTCTTCCGCTGCGTCAACACCCACGTGCTCACGGCAGGCCCGCTCACCGGGGATCTCGCTCAGGACAAGGCCCTGCTTTACGCCGCCCTGCGCGCCGGGCGCACCTGGGTTGGCTACGACCTCCCCCACTCCACGCGAGGATTCCGTTTTGTGGCCCGCAGTGGGACGACCCACGTGAGCGTAGGCGAGGAGTTGAAACGGCTGGGAGCCGTGACCCTCTACATCGATTTGCCCGCATCCGGGGAGATTCACCTGTTGCGTGACGGACGTATCATCGAGCGGGGTAAAGGCAAGGAGCTCCGGCACACGTCCGCGGAGGCGGGGGTGTACCGCGTGGAGGTATACCGGCGCTTCCGGGGGCGGAAGGTCACCTGGATCATCTCCAGCCCCATCTACATCCTCTGAAGCCGGGAATACCCTTCAGGGCTCGCGAAGCGGAAAGTGGGAGTTTTCCCCAAAAAACAGAGGCCGACTGAACGTCGGCCTCTCTGAATACCAGAAAAGGGATACTAGACGAGATCTTGACCGGGGCCTTCGGTGAAGAAAGCCGCGTTAATCTCGGCGAATTCTTCGTACTCATCAGGTAGATCGTAATCGGCGAAAATCGCCTCATTGGGACATTCAGCTACGCAAGCCCCACAATCAATGCAGGTATCCGGATTGATGTAGTAATAGGGCCAATCCGCATTGCCCTCCACGGTGTGAATAGACTCGGTAGGACAAATCGGGGCACAATCCCCCACACGCTCGCACAACGACGTAATTACGTAAGTCATCCTGTTCCTCCTGTATAAAGTGAAGTATGGTAGGGTACCAAGCAGGACTCGCGTCCCGAAACTACATCCATTGTACTCGGGCCGAGAAGCCTGTCAAGAAAAGCCCTCCGCACCGGAGTACAGGAGAAAATCCGTCAGACCTCCTCCCGAACCCAGGCTTCTGCCTCGTCGAGGTCGGAAAACCACTCGATGGTGATCTGATCCTGTGACTGCCAGGCATACTCTCGCTGTCCCATCTGGAGTAGCTGCTCTTTGGGGACGATGAAGGCCAACTTGCAAACCCCGGCCTCGTGCAATTGAGGATTCGCTACCTCAGATAGCCACTTGACATCCTCGGTGGCAACCAGCTTCTGTCCCCGGGTATCACTAATGATGGCGTTCACTTCCTCCGTCTGAGCAAAAGCAATGGTCTTCTTTATCGAATCGCGGAACCGTCTGGAGCCAGAGAATCCCTCCCACGTCTGAAGGACACAACGTAACTCGGCGATATATTCGAGTGTGCAGTGAGGCTGTGAATCAATGATCATGTTTCCCCTTTGAAGTTGGCCAATCCCAACTCCCATAATCGTACTATCAGACAGTATAGGCAATCTTGGTGGAAAGTCAACGAGGAAAGGAGAGAGGCATTCGTAGCAGTTCGGCGGGCTTCTGCGCCCCCTGTAAGGCTCGCTGTGCGATGTGGCTGCTTCGTCAACCCCAGGCGAATGCCTGGCTCGCGCTTCA
>NPIE01001783.1_pt1 | contig 20596 bp, 20 predicted proteins | sample 8637661 | NCBI WGS metagenome assembly NPIE01 (sample SAMN07420842, study PRJNA396082) | bioreactor metagenome | isolation source: sample BA12 brine-fed electro-methanogenic bioreactor BA | place: Japan: Kochi | collected 2016-12-09
CATCGCGGGCGAGCGCGACACGCACGACGGCGCCGTCAAGCTCTCACAGACGCCGGCCGGCATCGACGCGTCGGTCCGTGTGCTCGGCTTCGCGGGTATCGATCTCCTGCAGCCCATCCGCCACCTGAGCGGAGCCGAGGTCGCCGACCTCATCGGCGGCGGCTGGGAGCAGGGCGCCGGGCAGCTCGGGTGCCTGCTCTCGGGCAACTACCGCGCGCTCGACGGCAGCGTGCGCTACGACGAGCAGGCGCACGCCCGCTACCTGGCCGAGTTCCTCGAGCCGGTCGGCCAGGCGGTGATCCGCGCGTGGCGAGCTGAGGCCGAGAAGGGCCACATCCCCGACTGGGACGCGATCGTCCGCGACGTCCTCGAGGGCTGAGGAGCGCGGCGCAGGGGAGCTGACGTCCGAAGTCACCGATCGCTGCGGAGTCCCTACGCTCGCGCCAGCACCACCAGGTGCCGGTGCCTGAACGAGACGAGCGTTCCCTCGGCATCGCACTCCGGTGCCAGCCACTCGGCCATGCCGGGCGGCGCCTCGGCCATCAGGCGTCGCAGCTCGGCCACCGTCGCCGGCTCGCAGTCCTGGCGTGCCGTCCACTCGGCGAACCCGTGCGGCTTGTCCACCACCTCGGCGCGCTCCACGACCAGTCCCGCCCGCTCGATGAGCGTGCGCCATCCCGCCTCGCTGTATGCCTGGTTGTGGCTGGGATCCCGCAGCCGCTCGAATGCATCCACGAGAACGGCGGACGTCCCCTGCGGCGGCAGCGTCTGGTCCTGGAAGCCGAGACGACCCCCCGGCGCCAGCACGCGCGCGACCTCGGTGAAGAAGCGCGCGGCGTCCGGGAAGTGGTGGGCGGCGATCCGGCACGTCACGATGTCGAAGCTCCCGTCAGGGAACGGGAGCGCGGCTGCCTCGGCCTCCACCGTGGCGATCGGGACCCCCTCGGACTTGGCGAAGGCGGCGGTCTCCGCGAGCATCTCGGGCGTCACGTCCAGCGCCGTCACGCGCGCGCCCGCCCGAGCGAGCGCGACGGCCACGTGCCCGCCGCCCGTCGCCACATCCAGCGCTTGCTCCCCCGGCCTGGCGGCGACCCACTCAAGCAGCAGGTCGAGATCGCGGCCCGCTGCGTGCACCGGGCTCTCGCGATAGCCCGCCGCGCGCGGCCCGAACCGCTCCTTCGACGCGGCGACATGATCGGATCGGCGCTTCTCGGCCACGCTCGTCCCCTCCCTGGTTCGGCGCATGTGCCCCTCATGGTATCGTCGGCTCGACGGAGGGAGAAGCATGCGCGTCCTGCTCGTCATCCTCGATGGCCTCGGCGACCGGCCCTGGCCGGCGCTCGACGACCGCACCCCGCTCGAAGCTGCCGACACTCCCACGCTCGACGCGCTCGCCGCGGGCGGCGCCACCGGCGTCCTGCACTCGCTCGGCCGCGGGCGCGCGCCCGGCAGCGAGCTCGCGCACTTCGTGCTCTTCGGCTACCCCGAGGCGTGGTACCCGGGCCGCGCCGTCTTCGAGGCGGCCGGCTGCGGCATCACGCTGTCGCCGGACGAGGTCGTCTTCCGCGTGCTCTTCTCGGCTGTGCGCGAGCAGCCCGACGGCACGCTCGTGCTCGAGAAGCACTTCGCCGAGACGGACGACGACACCTGCGAAGCGCTCGCAGCGGTGATCGCCGAGTTCGAGCACGGCGGCTTCGAGATGCGCCTCTCCTTCACCGGCGACCGCCAGGGCATCCTGCACGTACGAGGGCCCGGCGTCTCGGAGGAGGTCACGGATTGCGACCCCTTCTTCCCCGAGCGGCCCATCGCGGCTGTGCGCCCGCTCGCCCACGCTGCCGACCCGCGCTCGGCGGCCCTCACCGCCGATGCGGTCACCGCCTACCTGCGCCACGCATACGCGAAGCTCTCGGCGCACCCCCTGAACGCCGACTTGGCGCACCGCGCCGACTTCCCGCTGCTCAAGTGGACGGGCCGCGCCCGCGCGCTGCCGTGCTTCTCGGCACGGACCGGCATGCGCGGCGCCATCGTCGCGAGCAGCACGCTCTTCGAGGGGATCGCCGCCACGCTCGGCATGTCGTACCGGCACCTGCCGTACGCGAGCGGCTGGACCGACGACATGCGGGCGCGCATCGCCGCGGCGGCGGGCGCGTTCGCTGAAGGCGCCGATTTCGTGCACGTGCACACCAAGGCGCCGGACGAGGCGGGCCACCGCAAGGACCCGCTGCTCAAGCGCGACGTCATCGCCGCGCTCGACGCGGGGCTCGGCGAGCTGCGCGAGCTGGTGGACGGGGGCACGCTCGTGGTCGTCACCGGAGACCACGGCACGCCGGCGGGGACGGGGCTCATCCACTCCGGCGACGCGCCGCCTATCCTCATCGCGGGACCCGGCGTGCTCGCCGACGACGTCGCCGCCTTCAGCGAGCGGGCGTGCGCGCGAGGCGGGCTCGGCCATCTGGAGGGCGCCGACCTCATGCCGACGCTGCTGAACCTGCGCGGGACGGTGCGCTACCTGGGCGCGAAGCTCTCCGCCGAGGTGGGCCTGCATTGGCCCGAGGAGTACGAGCGCTTCACCGTGTGACGGTCGCCTCCGCGACGGCACGCGCCTGCTCGCGCGGACGCCGGTTGCGGCCGAGCGCGTCACGCAGGCCCTCGAACGTGGGCTCGCTCATCGCAAGCCGTGTCGTGCGGCGGCCCATCTCTGCGGGAGCGTGCGCGTCCGAGGACTGCACGCACGCGATGGCGCTGCCACCCGGAAGCGTCCCGAGGCACGCGTGGTCGATCATCTCGATGGCCGAGACATACGGCGACGCCATGAGCTCGCCGATAAGCGGCGACTCGCTCAGACGGTACTCGCCGAAGGTGCGATCGGCATGCCCGACGATGCACACCCCGCCGAGCGCGTCGATCGCGCGAGCCGCGGCGAGCGGGTCGTAGCGGACACTGAGCGTGGGCAGCTCCTCGAGCGGCGCTGCCGGATCGGGCAATCCCAACACGGCGAGCAGCGCAGCGAGCCGTCGCTGTGCGCTCCCCTCCGGGAACAACGCGATCAGGTGCGCCTCGTCGCCGTTGCGCCGGATCTTGAGCTCCGCGCCGGCGATGATGTGGAGCCGACGGCCCTCCTCGCGCCAGACATCGTCGGCCGCGCGCACGATGCGCGGCGCGTATGCCGTCGAGAAGTGATCGGTGACGCCGAGCACGTCGATCCCCGCATCCAGCGCGGCGCGCACGATGTCTGTGGGCGTCGTCTCGAGACGCCCACGGTAGTCGCTCGGGATGAGCGGCGTGTGATTGTGCAGGTCCAGCGTGTACTCGGCCATGGTCACCGCCTCGCGGCTCACTCTAGCAGCGAGGTGCGGACCCAATCAACCCTGCTGATGCATGCTATCAGTCCGTCACGCTCAGCGCGGCGCCGTACGCCCCCACGATCTGCGCCTCGTCGGGCACCCGCACGTCGCCGTCGAAGCCCTCGGTGATGAGGGCGACCATCGCGGCGTTCTTCGCCACGCCACCAGCGAAGACGAGCGGTCCGGCAGCTGCGATGCGCTTGAGCGAACCGAGCGTGCGTGTGGCGATGGCGTCATGGAGGCCGCGCGCGATCCGTGCCCGGTCCTCGCCGCTGTGCACGAGGCCGGTCACCTCGCTCTCCGCGAAGACGGTGCACATGCTGGAGATGGCGACGCTCCGGTCGGCGCACAGCGCCGCCTCGGCCAGCTCGGCCAGCTCGTAGCCGAGCGCGCGTGCCATCACCTCGAGGAACTTGCCGGTGCCGGCGGCGCACTTGTCGTTCATCTCGAAGTCCACCACGCGACCGCCCTCGCCGAGTGCGATCACCTTGGTGTCCTGCCCGCCGATATCGAGCACGGCGCGCGCGTCGGGGAAGAGCGCCGAGACGCCCTTCCCGTACGCGGTGATCTCCGTGACGACCGACCCGCCGAAGCGTTGGCGCGCCGCGTGCCGTCCATAGCCGGTGGACACCACGACGTCATGGGCGCCGCGGTCGACCAGCGCGGAGGCCGCCGACCCGGGATCGAACCCCGAGTCGGCGACCGCCCAGTCAACGATGCGGCCATCCTCGAGCCAGACCGCGTCGACGGTCCGGGAGCCGATATCGAGGCCGAGTACCCGCATGGGCTAGAGCATCTCCAGAAACGCCTCGACGCGCGTGGAGAGCTGACCAGCGTCCTCCATGGAGTAGTCGGTCTCGACCTTGAGCACCGGGATGCCGGCCTCGCGCAGCGCCTTCTCCACCGTGAAGCCCTCGAACTGGTAGGGACCGCAGAACTGGAGGGCGTAGTGGATCACGCCATCGGCCTTGTACTCCTCGGCCATGCGGAGGATATCGTCCACGCGCGCCTCGTTGGGCGTGAAGCACGCGCAGTTCACGCCGAGGTACTTGTCGGTGATGGCCTCGAGCATCTCCTCGACGGTCTCGCCGTCCTCGGGCACAAGCGTGTCGTAGTAGCGCGAACCTGTGCAGAGCTCCTCGGCGACGACCACGCCGCCAGCGCTCTCCACGATGTGGTGCACCTTCCAGTTGGGGATCGCCATGGGCGAGCCGGTGATGAGGATGCGCTTGGCGTCCGCGGGAGCCACCGAGACGCCCGCCTCGATGCGCGCCTCGAGCTCGTCGGCGATCGCGTTCACCATCTGGGTGAAACGCGGGACATCATCGTAGAACGCGACCTGCACCGCGAGCAGCGCGTCCTTGCCCGAGATCGGCGCGGCCGAGGCGGCGCGAGCGGCGTTGAGGCGCTGGAGGGCACGCCGCTTGTCGTTGACCTCCTTGATGGCGGCCTTGAGGTCGTCGGCCTCAAGCGTCCGGCCGGACAGCTGCTCGAGCTCGGCCACGAGCCGGTCGACCTCGCTGCGCCACAGCGCCCGGTCCTCCGGCCGCTTCATCTGCGGGAGCTCCATGACGTGCGTGTTGTGCAGCTCGCCGAGCACCTCGTACGCCTTCTTCTTGCCGTCGCACGTGGTCTCGCCCACCACGAGGTCCGCACTCTCGATATACGGGCACACCTTGCCGAGCTTGAACCCCATGAAGCTCTTGATGAGCGCGCAGGTGTTCCTCGGCAGTACCTGCTCCACCTCGGGGAACGCCCACTCGGCGCCGGCGCAGAGCCCGATGGACTGCCCGCCGAGCGCCCGGATGACCTCCTCGGGCACGTAGACGCAGAACGTTCCGATCACCGTGCCGCCATCAGCCTTGTGGTCCTGCAGCTCCTGGATGCGCAGGCCGTGGATCTCGCTCATCACGAAGTCGAAGTAGCCCATGCCCTCTGGCCGGTTCTCCTGAGAGAGGTAGACGGACTCGTACGCCGGCCCGATGGCCTTGAGCAGCGCGCAGTGGGCCGGCACGTTCAGACCGAGCCCCTCCCACATCTCGGTGTAGTCCACGGTCTCGACGGTGTCCGACACGGCGGCCTCCCTGCATTCGGAATCACTAATGCTAACTATGCCGATAAGTTATAAATGAACGCGCGCGAGACGTCCAGCCCCCTGCGGCGGGAGCGTCAGCGGTCGGAGACGGCGCGGCGCGGGAGCGGAGCGCTACCGCGCGTTGGGGTAGCTGCCGAGCACCTTGACCCTGCGCAGCTTGAGGCGCAGGCACTCGAGGGCAAGCGCCACGGCCTCGTCCTCCAGGTGCCCCTCGAGGTCCACATAGAACATGTACTCGCCGAGTGCGCGCTTGGTGGGTCGCGACTGTATCTTCGTGAGGTTGATCTGCCCGTACGCGAACTCCGAGAGGATCATGAGCAGCGCACCGGGCTTGTCCTCGTACAGGAAGAGCGCGAGCGATGTCTTGTCATGCCCCGTGCGCGGCTGGCGTTCCCTGCCGAGAAGCACGAAGCGGGTCTGGTTGCGCTCCGAATCCTCGATCGAGGCGCGCAGGATATGACCGCCGTGAAGCTCGGCGGCGAGCGCCGTGCCCACAGCCGCGACGCCTGGCTCGGCCACGGCGCGCTGCGCCGCCTCGGCGGTCGAGTTGGCCGCGAGCACCGGCCGTCCGGGCAGGTTCTCGGCAAGCCACCGCCGGCACTGCGCGGTCGCCTGGGGGTGACTCGCCACCGCCGTGACGTCGTCGATCGTGACGCCGGGCGCCACGATGAGCACGTGATGGATGTCGCGCACGACCTCGCGCTGGATGAGCAGCTCGGAGTCGAACGCGAGCGCGTCGAGCGTCGCGTTGACGCTCCCCTCCACGCTGTTCTCGATCGGGACCAGCCCGTACTCGGCACGCCCGTCGGCCGCGGCTGCGAACACGTCCTCGATCGACACGCACGGCAGCGGCTCGCACTCCTCGATGCCGAGCGAGAGCAGCGCTTCTTCGGTGAACGTGCCGGCCGGTCCCAAGAACGCGCAGCGACTCATGATCCGGCCTCCTCGCCCTCAGCCGACGTCGCCTCGAGCGTGTCGAGGTTCACGCGCGGCGCCCGAACCCGGTCCTTCCCGGTGTTCTTTGCCTGGTAGAGCGCGTCGTCGGCAGCGCGCAACAACGACTCCTTGTCCTCGGCATGCACGGGCATGTTCGCCAACCCGATGCTGACCGTGACGTGCACACGGCGCTCGCCGTCCTCATCGGGGAAGCGATGCATCGAGACGGCCTCGCGGATCTTCTCGGCCACGATGAATGCGCCCGATGCGTCGGTCTCGGGCAGCATGACCGAGAACTCCTCGCCACCGTAACGCGCGACGACGTCGACCTCGCGGACGACGGACTTCATGACCGTGGCGAGCTCGGCGAGCACCGCGTCTCCCGCCAGGTGGCCGTGGGTGTCGTTGACCGCCTTGAAGTCGTCAACGTCGAGCATGAGCAGCGAGAGCTGCTTGCCGTAGCGCTTGGCGCGACCCACCTCGTCGTCGAGCCGCTGCTGGAGGTAGCGGTAGTTGTAGAGGTCGGTGAGCTCGTCGGTGATGGCGAGGCGCCGCGTGAGCTTGTAGAGGCGCGAGTTCTCGACGGCGACGACGAGCTCAGAGGCGACCGTCTGCAGCACCATGCGGTCCTCGTTGTCGAGCGCGTCGATCTGCTGCGCCTCGGCACAGAAGACGACGAGCATCTGGTTGTGGTCGAGCAGCTCGAGGCAGGCGAAGTGCTCCTCGCCCACGGAAAGGTCGCCCGTCTCGTGGTCGATATCGCCGTAGCGCGCCTGCGAGCCGCTCTCGAGCCCCTTGCTCGCGCTGAAGAGCGTCTGCGCCTTGACCTTGTCGATCACGAAGATGCAGGCGGCGGGGACGTCTATGACTTTCTGCAGGGTCTCGAGCACGAGCGGACCGACGGTGTCGAGGTCGAGCGTGGAGTGGATGAGCTCGGTTATCTCGGCCATCGCGCGGAGCTCCGCGATGCTGCGCGCGAGCTGCGTGTTGAGCCCGGCGACCTCCTCGCCGTGCTCCTTGAGCTCGGTCTGCACCTCGACCTGCTCTTCCATGAGCCAGCCCACCGCCCAGCCCACGGCGATCAGGCCGAGCGACTTGCCCATCACGAAGACGAGCACGGCCGGTTCCGGCACGGCGGCGAAGCCGAGCAGGTGGCCGATGACGTACGCCACGAGCAGGACCGCCGAGTACATCCACGCGCGCGCCTGCCTGAACACCGCCGAGTAGAGCACGGCCTCGAGCACGAACCACGCGTAGAACGGATCCTCGGAACCGCCGAGCGCGGCGGCGAGCAGACCGAGCGACACCGCGTCGAACAGGAGCGCGCCCTGCAGGACGCGGCGCAGGTCCCACTCGAAGTCGGTGAGGCGCAACGCGGCGACGACGACCGTGGTGAGGATCCAGCCGAGCGCGCCGATGAGGTACAGCGTGCGGGCGGAGCCTTCTTCGAAGCTCGAGCCGAGCACCACGTAGACGGCGAAGAGCGTCACCGCTCCGCCGATGCGGGCGATGACATACGTCGCGTTGTCGATGCCTAGGCGCTTCTCGGTCACGCGGCGCTCCTCGATGCGGGTATCCTGCTCATGAGTATAGCTTTCGATATGGTGTTGACGGCCGTTTCTGCCCCCGACGGAGGACATCCTCATGACATCGGACGAACTGCGGTCGCTCCTTGAGGCGCTTTCGCGCGGCGAGACGACGGTGGCCGAGGCCGCCGCGCGCCTCTCGGCGCTGCCCTTCACCGACATCGGCGACGCGAAGCTCGACCACCATCGCGCGGTGCGGTGCGGCTTCGCCGAGGTCGTCTTCTGCGAGGGCAAGAGGCCCTCGCAGGTGCGCGGGATCGTGCGCGAGCTGCTCGAGCACGGCGACGTGGTGCTCGGCACGCGCGCGTCCGCGGCGCACTACCAGGCCGCCGCGCAGGTGGCGAACGACGCCCGCTACTTCGAGGACGCCCGCCTGCTCGTCGTCGACCGCCGCACCGATCCGCCGGCCGTGGGGCATATCGTGGTCGCCTCGGCGGGCACCGCGGACACGCCCGTGGCCGAAGAGGCGGCGATCTCCGCCGAGGTGATGGGCAACCGCGTCACGCGGCTCTTCGATGTTGGGATCGCGGGGCTCCACCGCTTGCTCGCTCACCAGGAGGTGCTGCGCGACGCCCGCGTGATCGTCGCCGTCGCGGGCATGGAGGGCGCCCTGCCCTCGCTCGTCGCCGGCCTCGTGAGCTGCCCGGTGGTCGCCGTCCCGACGTCCGTGGGCTACGGCGCTTCGTTCGGAGGCGTATCGGCGCTCCTCACCATGCTGAATTCGTGCGCCTCGGGCATCGGCGTCGTGAACATCGACAACGGGTTCGGCGCGGCGGCGCTCGCGAGCCGCATCAACCAGGCGGCCGAGCCGCGATGATCGCGTACGTCGACTGCTCCTCGGGCCTCTCGGGAGACAAGCTCCTCGCCGCGCTCATCGAAGCGGGGGCGGACGTCTCCGCGCTTGAGGCGGCGCTCAGTTCGCTCGGTTTCGGCCCGATCGGCGTCGCCATCGAGCGTGTGACGCGGGCCGGCGTCACCGGGGGGCACGTGGCCATCTCGGCGGCTGAGGACCAGCCCCGCCGCAGCTGGACCGAGATCCGCGCCGCCATCGAGGCCGCGCCGCTTTCCGATGCGGTCCGCTCGAGCGCGCTGGCGGTGTTCACCGCGCTGGCCGAGGCTGAGGCCGCCGTGCACGGCACCGCCGTCGACGACGTCCACTTCCACGAGGTCGGCGCGATCGACAGCATCGCCGATGTCGTCGGCGTGTGTTGGGCGCTCCATGCGCTCGACGTGACCCGCCTGGTCGCGTCGCCCATCGCCACCGGCGCGGGCACGGTCCGCACGGCGCACGGCGTCCTGCCGGTCCCCGCGCCCGCCACCGCGCTGCTGCTGCGCGGAGCGCCCGTCCAGAGCGGTCCCGCCGAAGGCGAGCTCACCACGCCGACCGGCGCCGCGCTCGTGACGACGCTCGCCGATGCGTACGGCGACCTGCCCCCGATGACCGTGGTCGCCGTCGGCCACGGTGCCGGCACGCGGCAGCTCTCCGTCCCCAATGTCGCGCGCGTCTTCCTCGGCACCCAGCCCGGGCCGTCGCGCTCGGGACTGGAGCGCGTGACGCTGCTGGAGACCACCATCGACCACCTGAGCGGCGAGCAGCTCGCCAACGCCGCCGACCGCCTGCGGGCGGCGGGCGCGCTCGACGTGTGGTTCGCGCCCGTGACGATGAAGAAGGGGCGCCCGGGCGTGGTGCTCTCGGCGCTCGCGCGTTCGGCGGAGGCGGCGGCCCTCGCGACGCGGGTGATCGCCGAGACAGGCAGCCTCGGCGTACGCGTGCTCCCCGCTGAGCGCGTGGTGGCCGAACGCGAGGTGATCGAGCTGGCCACATCGCTCGGCACGGTGCGCTTCAAGGTCGCCGAGATAGACGGGCCCGGCCCTGCCGTGCGCCCCGAGTCCGACGACGTGGCGCGCATCGCGCGGGAGCTCGGCCACGCCGAGAGCGATGTGCGGCGCGCGCTCGAGATCGAGGCCGCCGCGCTCCTCGGAAACGAGAACCCGCCCCGATGAACCGAGGCGGGCTCGTCCCGCAGCCGACAGATTCTTTCCAGCGCCCGCGGCCGGCGGTCCTCGACGCTGGCGCCCGCTCAGGAGCGCCTCAAAGGTCTCATCAAGTGCATCGGCGGGACCGCCGGTCGGACTTGACACCGAGGTGACGAGCGGCAGTTTCTGCCAATCCGTCACACGATTCGCAGCCGGCCGTCCTCGGCTACGAGGAACCCCTCGGCCACAAGCGCCGCGATCGCCCGCGCGATGCGCTCCTCGTCGATGCCCGTCTCGGCGGCGATCCCGGCGACGTCGAGACCGGGCGCGGCGATGAGCGTCCGCAGCACCGCGCCGCGCGCCTGGCGGGGCGAGCCTTCGAACCGCGACTGCGGCGCATGGTGCCGGCTCGCGCGAGACGGGTTGGGCACCGTCTTCTTCAGCCAGGTGCCGTAGTCCATGAGCGCGTAGTACCACTCGCGCGGATCGTCGGTATCGAGCGTGGCCGCCACGATCGGCAGGATCTCGGCATCGGGCACGTCGCTCTCGCCCGGGAAGAAGTGGTGCAGGTAGACCGCGCGGATGTTCGTCTCGATGAACGGCACGGCGATATCGAAGGCAAACGCCAGCACCTGCGCGGCGGTGGCGTGGCCAAGCCCCGGCAGCGCGACGAGCCCTTCCAGCGTGTCGGGCACCCGGCCGGCGTGATCTTCGACGATCGTCTCGGCGGCGCTCTTGAGCGCCCGCGCCCGACGGTTGTAGCCGAGTCCGCTCCACACGCGCAGCACGTCGGCGAGCGGCGCAGCGGCAAGCGTCTCGACGGTGGGGAACGCCGAGAGGAACTCGGCGTACTTGTCGATGACGCGCGTCACCTGCGTCTGCTGGAGCATGACCTCCGAGACGAGCACCCGGTACGGATCGCGCGTGCGGCGCCACGGCAGGTCGCGCCGGTGCTCGGCGTACCAACCGCGGACGGTCTGCCGGAAGACGTCGATCTCGGCTCGCGGGACGATTCGGCTCACTGCGGACCCTCGTCGTGGAAACGGAATGCGACGATACTAGCATCAGGGAGGGGTCTGATGGCCCGGGGGACGCGCGCGTTCGCACTGGTGCTGGCCCTGCTGCTCTCGGCGCAGGGCGGAACCGCGCATGCCGCCACGCTGCCATGCTTCACGCGCGAGGCCGGCCAGGAGACCGTTCTGTCCGAGATGGCCATCCACCCGGCCGCGATCCGCGCAGGCGACGTCACCTACATCGCCTACCAGGGCGTCGGCTTCGACCCGATGCTCGTCACATACGCCGAGACCACCGGCGTGTGGCGCGGCCCGTACCGGTTGGGCACGAACGCGCTGCGGTTGGACGCGCACGGCGCGCCCGCGCTCTACCGCGATCCCGCCGGGCGGCTGCACGCATTCTACGGGTGCCACGCGACGGCCATGCGGCACGTCCGCTACGCGCCCGACGATCCGTCGCGCTGGCAACGGCTCGCGGACCTTTCCTCGGCCACCTACCCCCAGGCCGTCGACCACGGCGGCGGTCGGATGTCGCTGTTCTACCGGAGCGGCGCGCAGCACTGGGTGCTGCGGTCCTCAGAGGACGGTGCCGAGACGTTCGGCCCAGAGCTCCGCGTGCTCCAGGCTGACGCGAACCGCGCGTACTGGTATGCCGACCTGCGCCGAGCGCCCGACGGCCAGCTCGATCTCGCGTTCACCTGGCATGACCGGCAGCTCTTCATGACGGGCCTGTGGTTCGTGCGACGCAACGCCTACTACGCGTATCGCGACCTCGCCGGCGCGTGGCGCGGAGCCGACGGCGTCGCGCTCTCGCTCCCCATCGACCTCGCCGAGGCCGACGCGCACTGCAAGATCTTCGACAGCGGTGCCGAGCTCGTGAACGAGATCACGGTGAAGCGGGACGACACAGGGGCACCGTGCGTGCTGTTCCTGACCGGCGCCGGCGCCGGTCCATGGACGTATGACTGGCGCTTCATGCGGAAGAGCGGCTCAAGCTGGAGCTCCCGCACCATCGTCACCACCGACCACTTCTTCGATGCCGCGGCGTTCGAGTGCCTTCCGGGCGGTGCGGTCGAGGCGTTCGTGGTCACGGGGGACAGCGATGCCCGCGGCAGCACCGACAACGACTACCGCGGCCGCGGTGGCCGCATCGAGCTCTGGACCTCGGCCGATCGAGGCCTGACCTGGCGCAAGGACCGGGTCGTCTCCCCCGCCGAACCGGGCGTTCTCTACTCGGACCCCGTGTTCGTCCGCGACGGGACGCGCGACGCGCGCCTCGTGTTCACCGACTGGACGAACGACGAGAGCAACTTCTTCCACCGGCTCTTTCTGTGGGGCGACTCGGGCATCGTGACCCGAGAGACGCCGCCGAACGTGGAGCGTCTCGCCGGTCGCAACCGCGGCCTCACGTCGGTCGAGATCTCCCGGGAGGCGTTCCCGGAAGGCGCCCGCTGGGTGGTTCTCGCGACCGAGCGCGACTTCCCCGATGCGCTCGCCGGCGCGCCGCTGGCGGGAGCCTTGCGCGCGCCGGTGCTCCTCACGAACCCGGGATACTTGCCCGACGAGATCGCGACGGAGATCCGGCGGCTGGGCGCGCGCAACGCCGTCGTGCTCGGCGGTACCGATGTCGTATCCGGGCGCGTCCAGCGCGAGCTCTCATCGATGGCCGGCTGCACGTACGTGGAGCGCGTGGCCGGTGCCAACCGCTTCGAGACGGGCCTCGCCATCGCCCGTCGCATGCGCGACCCGAGCCGGTCGATCACCACCGCGGTCGTGGTCAACGGGCGCAACTGGCCCGACGCCGTCGCTGCCGGACCGCTCGCCGTCGCCAACGACTGGCCGATCGTCCTCACCGAGTCGTACGGCCTTCCGTCCGCATCCAAGACGATCCTCCGGGAGTACGGGATCTCTTCCACACTGATCGTCGGCGGAGCTGATGTGGTGGGAACCCGGGTCCAGAGCTCGTGCCCGCGTCCGGTTCGCGTGGGCGGAGCCGACCGGTTCGAGACCGCAGCGCTGCTGGCCGAGCACGGCCTGTCGCACGGGCTGCTCTCCGGACGGATGGTGCTTGCCACCGGCCGCAACTTCCCCGACGCGCTCGCCGGGTCATCACTGGGTGGCCGAAGCAGGTCACCGATCCTTCTCGTCAATGGAGCCGATGTCACGGTGCCTACGCGCGCCTACCTGCGACGACACGCCGACCGCATGGCCGATGTCTGGCTGCTCGGAGAACCCGACGTCGTCGGCGATGCGGTGGAACGGGAGGTCTCGACCGTGCTGGCCGCCGAGTGAGCCGGTGGCCCCGCGCCGCCACTTCGGGTAGATTCCGAAACGTCAGTCGCACTGAGAATCGAGGTACGGATGCCACCGCTCGAAGAGCCGCAGCCACTGCTTACGGTCGAGGACCTGCACGTGACCGTCGGAGACCACGAGGTCCTTCGCGGGATCGATCTCACCATCGCCGAGGGTGAGACGCACGTCCTTCTCGGCCCCAACGGCGGCGGCAAGACCACCCTGCTCAACACGATCGTCGGCCTTCCCGGGTACCGGGTGACCGAGGGCCGCATCACGTTCAAGGGCATCGATCTCGACGGCCTCGAGATCGACGAACGGGCCCGGCTCGGCATCGGCGTCGCGTTCCAGCGGCCGCCCGCCGTGCGGGGCATCAAGCTTCGCCAGCTCATCGAGGTGGCCGCCGGGGGCGGCGAGCATGAGGAGCTGCTCGCGGACCTCATCGGAGAGCTCTCGCTGCGCAAGATGATCGACCGTGACGTGAACATGGGCTTCTCGGGCGGCGAGATGAAGCGCTCCGAGATGGCCCAGCTGATCGCCCAATCCCCCGAGCTCACGCTCTTCGACGAGCCGGAGTCTGGCGTCGACCTCGATAACATCGCCGTGGTCGGCCGAGCGATGAACCGCCTGCTCAAGTCCGAGCGCGTGGGTAAGGGCACGCGCGCCGGGCTCATCGTCACCCACACGGGTCACATCCTGGAGTACGTGAACGCCGACATCGGCCACGTGCTCTACGACGGCAAGCTCGCATGCAAGGGCAACCCGCGCGACCTGCTCGGCGAGATCGGCAGGCATGGCTACGACAAGTGTGTGGAGTGTGCGATATGTCAGCGGTAGAGGAGCGCAAGGCCGAGATACGCCGACTGGCCGAGGCGGCCGTCAACAAGCCCGCCACGTTCGGTCCCGACCTCGACCTCGCCGCGTTCAATGCGGCGGCCGACCAGAAGTCCGTCGAGTCGCTCGCCTCGCTCAACAAGCAGATCAAGGAGACGGCGCTCGAGATCGGATTCGACGCTTCCGAGGAAGGCCGGTCCGGTAGCTACTTCCAGATGGATCGCTCCCCCATCTACCGCAAGGTGGAGGAGATGTTCGACGACAAGCTCGAGATCATGAGCACCGAGGAGGCGCTTTCGCTCTATCCCGAGCTCATGTACGAGAAGTATTATTGGCGCAACGTCGCGCCCGACAAGGACAAGTACACCGCGCAGGTCGCGCTCAACCGCACCGAGGGCTACTTCATCCGCGTGAAGGCCGGCCAGAAGATCGACAAGCCGATCCAGGCATGCCTGTTCGTCTCGGAGAACAACATCTCCCAGAACGTGCACAGCGTGATCATCCTCGAGGAGGGCGCCGAGGCGAACGTCCTCACGGGCTGCACGATCCACCCGCAGGTGCGCGAGGGGCTGCACGCGGGCATCTCCGAGTTCTATGTGGGCAAGGGAGCCAAGCTCACGTTCACGATGATCCACAACTGGTCCGAGGACTTCCACGTCCGGCCGCGCACCGGCGTCACGGTGGAGGAGGACGGCGTCTATGTCAACAACTACATCATGTTGAAGCCGGTCCGCTCGCTCCAGACGTTCCCCGTCGCACGCCTCGTGGGTGACCGTTCGCGTGCGGTCTTCAACTCGATCGTCTACGGCCTGGACGACAGCTACGTCGACATCGGATCGGAGACCTCGCTCGAGGGCGCGGGAACGCGCTCGGAAGCCATCGCACGTACCGTCTCGCGCGACAAGGCCGTCGTCTACAGCCGTGGACGCCTCATCGGCCGCAACAACGACTGCAAGGCGCATCTCGACTGCCGCGGCATCGTCTTCTCCGAGGAGTCGACGCAGTGGGCGATCCCCGACCTCGCGAGCGAGGGAGCGCCCGGCGCCGAGCTCAGCCATGAGGCGGCGATCTCGCCCATCGCCGCCGAGGAGATCTACTACCTCATGTCGCGGGGGGTACCCAAAGACGACGCCGTCTCGATGATCACGCGCGGGTTCCTCGATCTCGACATCCCCGGCCTGCCGCCGGCGCTGCGACGTCAGGTGGACAGGGCGCTCGAAGAGACGGCGAAGGAGTCCCTGTAGCAACGGCCCGGTCTGACTGACCGATCGACGAAAGGCACCACGTGGACCAGGTCGTCTGGACAGACCTCGTCATCGTAGGGACGCTCATCTGGCTCGGCTACATGGGCGCCCGGCTCATCGGACGGTTCAACCTGCCCGCGGTCACCGGCTTCCTGCTCGTGGGCATCGCCGTCGGCCCGCACGGGCTGGGCCTGCTGTCGCAGGACCTTCTGCACAAGATCGCGTTCGCCGAGCCGATCGCACTCGGCCTCATCGTCTTCCTGATCGGCGAATCGCTCACGCGCAAGATGCTCGCGCGCCACCACTGGTCGTTCTGGCTCACGTCGGCGCTCAACCTCGCGTTGCCCGCTGTCTTCGTCGCCATCGCGGTGAGCCTCATCGCGCCGGGCTCGACGATCCTTGTCTGGCTGCTCGCCGTGATCGGCATCTCCGGCGCCCCCGCCACAGTCATGGCGGTGATCTCCGAGGTACAGGGCCACGGCCGAGGGTGCGACTCGCTGCTCGGAAACGCAGCGCTCGACAACATCGCAGCGGTCGTGCTCTACGCGGCGGTCACCCCGTTCCTGCTCCTCTCGGTGCGCATCCACCAGAGCATGGGCGACGCGCTGTTGCAGACGGGGAAGCAGATCGGCGGGGCGCTCGTGCTCGGCATCGTAGCGGGCTTCTTGCTCGCCAAGCTGCTTGAGCGCGTCTTCAAGGAGGGCGAGATGCTCGCCCTCGGCCTCACCAACGTGCTCCTCGTGGTCGCCGCCGGGGAGGCGCTCGGCGTCTCGAGCCTGCTTGCGGCGCTCGTTGCCGGCATCACTGTCGCCACGCTCGAGGAGAGCCGGAACACGCGCGAACGCATCTTCCTCTCGCTCAGGACGATCGAGTACCCCGTCTACATCATCTTCTTCACGTTGGCGGGCGCGCACCTGGAGATCGGAGCGGTCACGGCGGCCGGTCTGGTCGCCGTCGCCTACATCGTCGCTCGCAGCCTCGGCAAGTTCCTCGCGGGATTCGTCGGCTCGCTCGCCGCCCGCTACCCGCTCAGGCAGTCAGCGTGGTTCGGCCTCGGCATGCTGCCACAGGCAGGCGTGGCTGTCGGCCTTGCGCTCGACGCCGCCAACGTCTTCCCGGATGCGGGGCCCACAGTCAACGCAGTCGTGCTCGCCTCGATGGTGCTGTTCGAGGTGGTGGGCCCCGTGCTGACCAAGCGCGCCGTGGCGTGCCTCATGGAACACGAGGAGACCGAGCAGGCCGAGGAGGACGCGCTCGTCTGTCCGGAACGGCTCATCCTGGTGCCGGTCAGCCGTGCGCTGACGCCGGACCGGCTTGCGCAGACGCTGGACGTCGCCGTCCCGGAGGTGGGCGATTGCCCGCCGACGATCGTCCTCTCGCACGTCATCACGCCGGGACGCGCGTATACGGTAGCCGCGGAACTGGCCAACGCCGAGCGGCTGCTGGAGCGGCTCGCCGACTCCGTGACGAAGCGCGGCCTGACAGTGGACACGCGGCTCGTGCGTGCGCGCTCTCTGGAGCGCGGCATCGCGCGACTGGTCGAGGAGGTGGGCGCTCACATGGTCGTACTGGGCGCGCCACTCGCTAAGACGGCGCTCGGCGGCGTCTCGCCGCTACGCACCAAACAGCACCGGGTGCTCGACGCGCTGGATGTCCCCGTGCTTATCGTGCCCCACGAGGATTCGGGAGCCGTCGCCGTGCCGACGCCGCAACCCACGCGCTCGGCCGAGCGACCTGACGGAGCAGGGCTAGCGGACGAAGAATAGCCCGACAGCCATGGCGCCGTTGAGCGCCACCCAAAGGCTGTTCACCATCCATACGGCGCGCTGCCGATGGAGGAATCCGTACGAGACCCACAGGATGGCCACGATCACGCCGACGAGATACGTGAACTCGTTGAATCCCGCCGTCCTATGCAAGAACCAGACGTTGTAGACCTGCGGTAGAGCGGCGAGGGGGTAGAGCACCCCGAGGCCCATGACCGCCCGGTCCACGTGCGGAGTGATCACCTGCGTGGTCATTGTCGCGTGCCATCCGATCGACGAGTGCTGCCTGCCACAGCCAGGTATCGTACGAGCGCGCCCTCCCTACAACCCCCCGCTATTCAGGCGATTCATTCGCGTTACCGTCCCGACACGCATGCTCGGGAACGGGCGCTCAAGTCTCGCTCTTGGGTGAACGATATACTACGTTGGAATGAAGCTTGCTTAACCATCTCCGCAGCAGCACGACAGGAGGCAGTCGATGGTTAAGAAGGAGACGTGCCCGGTCTGCAAGGGCAACAAGGTCGTCAGCGTCGGTCGATCCGACGGCCGGTCGACCTACCGTTCGTGCCCCGGCTGTAACGGCAACGGCTACAAGGTCGGCATCTACAGGCCGGGCCGCTGACAGACACGTGGACCCGCCGGTCGCCCGCACGAAACACTCACGCGGACCGGCTTCCAGCGACGGCCTCCGGGGCGGCCCGGAGGCCGTCGTCCCATTCTCTCACGACCTCGCGTGCTCAGGCGGTCCTGACGTAGTAGCGACACTTGTAGCGCTTGGGGCAGTCCGGAGGGATGGTGCCGACGGTCACGAGCCAGATGTCGCCCTCGATGAAGCAGGTGCAGGTGACGCGCCGGTCCGGCGGCTTGATCGACGTATCCCAACGGTCATCCTCGTTCGGCTGCTCTCGCCAGAACGTGCACTTGCCTTTGACCGGCGCATACGGATCCATGGTCGCACTCCCGGAGTGGCGGACACGGCCAGCGTAGCACTCGCCGAAGGCCGAGGCCACGACGGTCGTCACAGATGGCTCAGCTGGCGACCAGGCACTCCTCGACGTGCTCGCGACACACGTCCGGGTTGTCGAACAAGAGCATCCGCTCCTCGAGCGGCAACGCCGCGCGCGCCTGGTCGCGCAGGTCGTTGGACGCCGCCAACGTCTCGCGCATCATCACGAGCAGCAGGTATCTGCCTGTGTCGTTGAGCGTGATCTCCCGCTCGTCGTGGGTCGCGATGCCGCCGGCGGCGTGCATGAACAACAGCTCCGCCCAGAGCCCGCGCTCGACCGGTACGCCGAAGTCCCTGCGGAAGCGCTCCTTGTCGAGCCGGAGCGCGAACAGGTCGGTCACGAACCGGTAGCGCATCCGCGCCTTGCGCCGGTACGGGCGACCCTGCTTGGCTACCGACATCACGCCGGAATCGATCCTGCGCTCGTACTCCCCGAGCGAGAAGTCGTTGCCGTAGATCCGATCGCCGAGGAACGAAAGGGCCCCGGAGCCGACGCCGACGTACTCCTCGTAGTCGCAGATGTACTCGTCGATCATCTGCCCCGCGTCCCGCGAGAAGGTCCAGGCCGAGGCCGGCTCGAACTCCGGCGAGAGGCTCTCGCAGATCGTGCGGTAGTAGCGCGCCTCGCGCTCGAAGTCCACCGCACCGATGTCGTTCTTGATCTGGCGGCGGTTGAGCGGTGAGACCATGAGCGGATAGAAGGTCGTCTGGTTCGCGCCGGTCTTCTTCACCGTCTCGATGTCGGCGAGCAGCATCTCCTCGGTCTGGCTCGGGAAGTTGAAGATCATGTCCACGTTCAGCGAGTGGAACTTTCCCGCAGCGCGCTGCACCGCAGAGAAGACCTCTTCGCCGGCGCCGTATTTGTCGTAGCGCGCCATCTGCCGAAGCAGCAGGTCGTCGAAGCTCTGGACGCCCACCGAAAAGCGCTGCACGCGGTCCTTCAGCGCGTCGATCGTCTCGTCGTCGATGTGGTTGGGGCTGGTCTCGGCGGACACCTCGCGCACCCCGGGGAAGAGCTCGCGCACGAGATCGATCGTGTCGCAGAGCTCATCGAGCAGGATCGTCGGGGTCCCGCCGCCGACGTAGAGGGACGCGAAGTCGTAGCCCAGATCGGCAACCATGTGGAGCTCGGTGCGGAGACGCTTGAAGTACTCGCGCGCACGCTGCTCGGAGTAGAGGAACCGGTTGAACGAGCAGTACGGGCAGAGGCGCTCGCAGAACGGCACGTGGCAGTAGAGCGTGTAGCCGTGCCCCTTCTCGGGGCCCGGCAAGCTGTCCATTTTCACGGGTTCCTGGGCAAGGTAGTCCCGATTCAGCACGCGGAGCGCGCCGGTGATGATCCGCTCGGAGAGCATCGAGTCTCACACATCCTCGTCATACGGCCGAAGGCCGGAGGTCACCCTTTCGTGATTACGCCGCCGGCATGCGAAACCCTGCCAAGCGCTGGCAGGGTTTCGTCGCGGCGCTCGAAGATGGTAGCACGCCGGAGCGGGCGATCGGAGCCGTCACGCCACCCACCGGGCGATGAGATAGCCGACGGCGGACACGGCCCCGGTCAGCGTGCCGCCCCACACGAGATCGACAGCGGTCACGACGGCCGGCCAGTCGCGCACCGTCGCGAGGTTGGTGATGTCGTACGTGCCGTACGCGACCACGCCGAGAAGCGCGCCGAAGCCGACGGCCTGCAGGAGCGATCCTTTCTCGGCGGCGGGAAGCACCACGAGCAGGAGGACACCGGCGACGTAGAGCAGGTAGAACGCGAGCGCCACGCCTAGATCGGGATCGTCCCGCATGAGATCGCCAAGCTGCTTGCGGTAGAACCGGTCCGACATCGTGGTCAACCAGACGGCGTCGATACCGAGAAACGCGATGAGGCTCGCGCCGTAGACGATGAGCGCCTTGCCGAGTGTCATCAGACCTCCCTTGCCGACGGTGTCCAAGGGTAGGTACCCGTACCACGGATATGTGTAGCGCCGCCCCGGAGTACGGCGCACGGCGGCGTGGCGCCGCCGCGAGTGGAGGCTATGCGGCGAACTGGAGGATGCCCACGAGGGTGGCGCCGTTGAGTCCCGCCCAGACGCCGTTCACCATCCAGATGGGCGCCTGGCGGTTGAGCAGACCGTACGTCGTCCAGAGCAGCGACATGAAGAGCGCCGAGCCGACGGTGACGCTCGAGAGACCGCCCACCTGATGCTGTGCCCAGATCTGGTACAGCTGAGGTGCGGCAGTCATGGGGCTGACCAGGCCGAACAGCGTCACGGCCCGCTCGAGGTTCTTCTTTGCGATCTCCCGCGTCATCCTGTGGTCGTTCTCCGTCATCCTGGGTCGTTCTCTTTTCTCGGCGGCGTCCGACGACACCGTGATCAACATGCGAGCGCGAATCGTAACGAGCGCACCGGACGTGTGAGAAGAGCACGTCATCGAAGCGTCACATTTGACCGGTGATGTACAGTGGTAGGACGTGTCCGGAAGCGACCCTAGTGGGAGGCATTCCCTATGAAAC
>NPIE01003791.1_pt1 | contig 20557 bp, 19 predicted proteins | sample 8637661 | NCBI WGS metagenome assembly NPIE01 (sample SAMN07420842, study PRJNA396082) | bioreactor metagenome | isolation source: sample BA12 brine-fed electro-methanogenic bioreactor BA | place: Japan: Kochi | collected 2016-12-09
GCTCTTCTGTGACCGCCGGTTTGGAATCGGGGGCGACGGCGTCCTCTTTATCTCAAAGTCCGAATCTGCGGATGTAAAAATGCGCCTCTTCCAGCCTGACGAATCTGAAGCGGAGATGTGCGGAAACGGGATCCGCTGCCTTGCCCGGTATGCATATGATCACGACTATATCAAAGAGGAGAGCACGGTTGAGACGCTTGCAGGTATCATGCCGGTTACCCTTGGATACCAGAATGATGCGTTCTATGCGACGATCACGATGCCCACCCCGGCATTTGCCCGGAGTGAGATTCCGGCAACCGGTACAGGCGAAGACGATTACTCAGAACATATCGGCACCTATCAGGTCTATGCGGTGAATACCGGTGTTCCCCATGCCGTTGTCTTTGTCGATGAGATCGGGGTAATCGATCTGATGAAGCTTGGGCCCGCCATCCGGAACCACCCCACCTTCCCAAATGGTGCGAATGTCAACTTTGTTGAGAAGGTTGACCAGAATCTTCTCAGGATCAGGACCTTTGAGCGGGGTATCGAGGGTGAAACCTGGTCCTGCGGAACCGGTGCAACCGCATCTGCGGCGGTTGCCCACAAGCTCGGCTATGTGACAGGTGACTGCATCGTTGAGACGAAGGGTGGCCCGCTCCGGATCCGGTTTGATGATACGGTCACAATGACCGGCCCCGCCGAAGTCGTCTTCATCGGGATGATCGAGCTCTGAAGAGAACGAGTGTCGATAATTCGGGGATATACCCCGGATCACTGTTTTTTTGCTATTCTGGTTGAGTACACACTCTTTTAAAAAATCAACAGGATCGGATCCCATCTTCTGTGATGGCAAAATCAAATGATTCCCCTTCCGGGCGGGATCGGTGCTTCATGACGATCGCCCGACGGGTGCTGTCTCTCCGTTCGATCCTGATGATCGCTTTTGAGATATGGGAGAGGGTTGTTCCTCCGAGACCGGAGAATGTGCCATTTGACGGATCCATGTACACCTGATTGGTGATTAAGATCGGAACCTGGTGTTTCCGCGCAATAGCCAGGATCTCGATCATCTGTTTCCCGAGCATCCGCTGCACATCGCCCCGCTTCTCCAGTTCTGATCGGTAGAGTGCGGTTGCCGAATCCATCACGATCAAACCGATTGTGTGTTTCAAAAAGATCTTCTGTGACTCGGCGATCATCAACCCCTGTTCGGCAAAATCGATCGGCTCATACAGGTAGAGCCGCGTGGCAAGTTCCGGGGCGACATCTTCCCCGCCGCAGATCTGGACAAACCGATCCGGCGAGAAGCCTTCGGTATCAAAGAAGACGACTCCGGCACCCTCCTTCAGGGTGGCAACCGCCGCCATGATGGCGAGCGTGCTCTTGCCGCTCCCCGGCTCCCCATAGATCTGGGTGATCATCTGCCTCTCAAGGCCGCCACCGAGGATCCGATCCAGATCCGGGCTGCCTGTGCTTACGCGTCCTGTTTCCAACTTTCCAGCTCCCGGTATGCGATCTCCTCGGCTTTCTTTTTCACATCCCGGAGACTCAGCCCGTGACGTTCTGCGGCGGTGGCAACAGCATCGAACTCTGCTTTCACGGAGATGATCTTCCCCTGTGAGTATCCGATCTTCACGGGGATCTCGTCTCCTTCCGGTATCCTGACAGAGATCACCTTCCGATCTGCAATGAACCGGTGAACCGAGGGGATACACCGGACTCCAAGTGTTCCGAGCTCTTCTGCCATGATCCTCGCAAGCCGTTCTGAATCTTCCTGGCGGCAGATCACCCGGATAAGGTGGCCGGCCCTTCCCTTCTTCATGATGATCGGAATGGCTGATGCATCACGTGCCCCTTCACGGTGGAGGCGGGCGATCGTATAGGCGATCACCTCCCCGTCGGTATCATCGATATTCGTCTCCAGGATATCTACGACCGGAAGTGTCTCTCTGCTCTCCAGAATCATCACCCTGAGGACATTCGGACGATCTGGCGGGTCTCTTGTACCTGCACCATAGCCAACTGAGGTGATGCTGCCGTTCTCATCCCCTCCCGGAAAGGCTGCCCGGAACTCTGCAAGAAGTGCAGCCCCCGTCGGGGTGACCAGCTCCCCGGTCTCTTCATCTGTCCTTCTGGTGAGAAGACCGGAATCCTCGAGGATATATGCGGTTGCCGGTGCCGGAACCGGCATGATGCCATGTGCAGACCGGATCGTCCCCCTGCCGAGCGGGATAGGGAGGACTCTGACTGCATCCGGTGCAAGGGAGAGCAGGCCGGTACATGCCCCGATCACATCCGCAATTGCATCATCTGCACCGACCTCATGGAAATGGGCATGCTCTCCATGGACGCGGGTCTCGGCCTCATGGATTCTGGAAAAGATCCGCGCCGCCATCTCTTTTGCCCCGGCTGGCGCATCAGCCTCATCGAGGCGGGTGAGGACCTCTTCAAGTGTGCGTGTGCTCTCTCCCGCATGGGTTCTGAGGTATGTCGCCCCGATTCCGCATCGTAAAACACGTGATATCTCAGGTTTGTTAACAAGAGATGTCATTGCATGGATCACCGCCTCCTCATCAGCACCAGCGGCAAGGAGAGCTCCAATGATCATATCTCCCGCAGCACCATTCACCGGGTCAAAGAGGATCGTCCGCATTGCAAAACACTACTTATATGTCCGGACACCGTTGACAATAAAGTAATGCCTGAAGTGTATCTGAAGGTCGATTCGGCCTATCCTGAAGATCTGGGTGGAGGGAAGGCACGCCTCGATCCAGAGACGATGCTTGCGCTCCGTGTCTCCCCCGGCGATCTCATCAAAGTCGAGGGGAAGAAGGAGACGCTCGCAAAGGTATGGCGTGCGATGGCAAAAGACTGGGATCAGCAGAAGATCCGGATCGACAAGTTCACCCGGGAAAATGCGGCTGTCACCATCGGTGATCGTGTCAAAATCTCGAAAGTGGAGGCGGTGATCGAGGCAAAAGAGGTGGTGATCGCGCCACCTGAGAACCTGCCGCCGCACCTGACCATTCATATGGAGCATGCCGCACAGGGGCTGATCAACTATCCGGTATCGACAGGCGATGTGGTTCCGATCCGCGCAATGATGATCCCCCAGCTGATCGAGTTCAAGGTGATCTCCCTTGAACCCGAAGATGCGGTGATCATCACCAGAAATACAACCATTACCGTATCCGACAAGCCCGCCCCCGGTTTTGAGGGGCTGAAGCGGATCAGCTATGAGGATATTGGCGGATTAAAAGACGAGCTTCAGCGGCTTCGGGAGACGATCGAGCTCCCGATACGCCATCCCGAACTCTTCAAGACGCTTGGGATCGAGCCGCCAAAGGGTGTCCTGTTGTATGGCCCGCCCGGCACCGGGAAGACCCTGATCGCCCGTGCGGTCGCCAATGAGTCGGGTGCGAACTTCATCTCGATTGCAGGGCCTGAGGTGATCTCGAAGTACTATGGCGAATCCGAACAGCGGCTCCGCGAGGTCTTCGAGGAGGCAAATGAGAATGCACCTTCGATCATCTTCATCGATGAGCTCGACTCGATCGCCCCAAAACGCGAGGATGTGACCGGCGAGGTGGAGCGGCGGGTGGTTGCCCAGCTGCTGACGATGATGGACGGGCTTGAAGAGCGGGGGCAGGTTGTTGTGATCGGTGCAACAAACCGGCTGGATGCGATTGATCCCGCTCTCAGGCGGCCCGGCAGGTTCGATCGCGAGATCGAGATTGGGGTGCCGCCACATGCAGACCGGCAGGAGATCTTAAATATTCATACCCGTGGCATGCCGATTGACGACGGAGTCAGGATCGATCAGATCGCCGGCCGGACACACGGTTTTGTCGGGGCTGATCTCGCCGCCCTTGCACGGGAAGCTGCGATCCGCGCCCTCAGGAGGTACCTGCCCGAGATCGATCTCGAACTGGATGAGATCCCGCAGGAAGTCCTTGATAAACTGAAGGTGACCGCAGATGATTTCCGCGAGGCACAGCGTGAGGTCTTCCCCTCGGCGATGCGTGAGGTGATGCTGGAGGGAACCAACATCACCTGGGCGGATGTGGGTGGCCTCGCAGCTGCACGGCAGGAGATCCGGGAGGCAGTTGAGCTTCCCCTCACCGACCGGGAGAAGTTCGAGGAGCTTGGGATCCAGTCTCCAAAAGGTATCCTCCTCTATGGCCCTCCCGGTACCGGGAAGACCCTGATCGCAAAGGCTGTTGCAACCGAGTCGGGTGCGAACTTCATCCCGATCAAAGGACCCCAGCTCCTCTCCAAATGGGTGGGGGAGAGCGAACGGGCAGTTCGTGAGATCTTCAAGAAGGCCCGGCAGGTGGCACCGTCGATCATCCTCTTTGATGAGATGGATGCCCTCACCCCGGCACGAGGAGGCGGGGACTCCTCTCATACCATCGAGAGTGTTTTGAACCAGATCCTAACCGAGATCGATGGGATCGAGGATATCCGCGATGTGATCGTGATGGGGGCAACCAACAGGCCCGACATTGTCGATCCTGCCCTCCTCAGACCCGGCAGGTTTGATCGGCTCGTCTATATCGGGGAGCCGGATGAAGAGGATCGCAAAAGAATCCTCTGGATCCATATGCGGAGCATGCCGATTGAGGAGGGAATGATTGAAGAGTTCATCAGCCTCCTTGAAGGTTGTGAATACGGCTGCATCGAGAAGATATTCGAGTCAATTGGAGAAGGAAAAGAGATCACTGCGGATGCGATCCGGGAAGCCGCCTCTCTGATGCCGAAGAAGGAAGGTGCCGGGCTGAAGAGGAGTGAGATCCGGAAACTCATCCACGATCTGGTCTCACGATTCAATCAGCAGTTCCCTGATCCAAAACGGGACGCGATCATCGGGACCGTTGCAGCCCGGACTGCCGGGTATGTCGGATCCGATCTCGAAGGGCTCTGCCGTGAGGCAGGGATGCTTGCGATGCGGGAAGGGGCATCGGTCGTCTCCACCCGCCACTTCGAGGCGGCGATGGAGAAGGTCCGGCCGACGATGAACGAGCGGCTCACAGAATACTACTCCCGGATACAGCAGCATTTCAAAGGCGGGCTTCCCCGTCAGTCACAGCCGGTCGAATATCAGTAAACTCTATGTGAGAGGGGGAAGGTACCCCTCTCCTGATGTCTGCTGAGGAGATAGAGGAACCACGGGAGCACTGGTCATCCGGCCTCGGTTTTATTCTTGCATCAATCGGTGCCGCCGTTGGTATCGGAAATATCTGGCGGTTCTCAACGGTTGTCGGCCAGAACGGTGGTGGTGCATTCTTCATCCCGTTTCTGCTTGCTGTCTTCCTGATTGCCTTCCCCCTGATGGTGATTGAGATCAAGGCGGGCCGGGCACTCGCCGCCGATGTTGTCACCGCCTTTGAGAAAGTGCATCGCCATCTCTCAAAGGCTGGCTGGCTCTTAATCGCAGTCGGCTTTGTTGTCCTGAGTTATTATCTGGTCATCACCGGATGGACACTTGCATTTGTCTTCTTCTCACTGATCGGAGTTGATGGCAGGTTCGCGTCCTTTACCGCAGGATATCTGCCGGTCCTCTTCTTCATCATCTCAGCCCTCCTGACCGGCCTGGTGGTTGCACTCGGTGTCAAAGAGGGGATTGAACGGGTGACCCGCTGGCTCATCCCGATCAGCTTCTTCATCTTAATCGGCCTTGCTATCTATGCCACGACACTGTCGGGTTTTCATGAGGCTCTTGCCTTCTTCTTCACCCCGGACTTCTCGGTGCTTGCAGATCCCACCCTCTGGGCAGCGGCATTTGGCCAGTCATTCTTCTCGCTCTCGGTTGGAACCGGTATCCTCCTCACGTACGGCTCATACCTGAGACGATCGGTCCCAATTGCGAGATCGGCAGTCTACATCACCATTGCCGATCTCTTGGTTGCGATACTCGCAGGACTGATCATCTTCCCGATCGTCTTCACCTTTGGTTTCTCTCCTGCAATGGGGGCCGAACTCACGTTCACGATCCTTCCCGAGGCGTTTTCGATGGTACCGTTTGGTGCACTTGTAGGTTTCCTCTTCTTCCTGCTGCTCTTCTTCTCTGCACTGACGGCAACGGTCTCGATGATCGAGATGCCTCTTGCCTCTCTTGTTGCCAGAAAAGGCCTTTCCAGAAAGAAGGCGAGCCTTATCCTGACCGGAGGCGTGATCGCAATCGGTCTCCCCTCAGCACTCAGCTATTCGGCGATGAACCTCACGCTCAGCGGCATCCCGGTGCTGGATCTCATCGACGAGACAGCGGGATCGCTTGGCCTTCCCCTGACCGCACTGATCATGGCAGTTGCCTTCGGCTGGATTCTTGATCCACATGAATTCAGGGAAAAAGGTGGGCTGAAAGGGTTCATTCCGCACCTTCTCCTCTGGATATGCAGGTATCTGATCCCCCCGGTGCTGGTGGTTACGTTGATCTTTCTTGGCATCGGGATCGTCGGGGGATAACCGATATACTCTTAGCGGATAATGATACAGAATTGATCAGACATGACCGGGGATATGGAGAAAATATCAGATTATATGCTCAGGACTGCAGAGATGATCATCCGTGTGGCCGAGGTGGTCGATGAGGAGGAATCACAGCAGCTCATCACCGAGACACTCTCAGGCAGGAGGATTTATGTCACAGGTGCCGGACGATCCGGCCTGGTTGCCAAGGCATTTGCGATACGGCTGATGCACCTTGGGTTTCCCTGTTATGTGATCGGTGAGACGATCACCCCTGCCTTTGAGTCCGGTGATATGCTTGTCGTCTTCTCCGGTTCCGGCGAGACGAAATCGGTGGTGAGCGCAGCAGAGAAGGTGCGTGAACTTGGAGGGTGGACCTGCCTTATCACGGCAAATCCAGAATCACATGCAGCTGGGTATGTTGATCTGGTCATCGATCTCGGTGAATCATCCGGGAATAGCGCTGATCTTCCCCCTGAGTATGAGGTGAGGCAGATCTCAGGACAGTACCGCTCGGTTTCGGTTCCGATCGGGAGGGGATCGGCATTTGAGATGGTGGCGCTCGCCTATTCGGATGCGATCATCTCCGCCCTGATGGCCGCAAGCCATATGGATCCTGATGAGGTCAGGCTTCGTTTCTCAAATATCTAAATTTTTTCTGTTTTTTAGAGAGATCGATTCCGCAGCTGCAAATGCGGTTGAGAATGCTGCCTGAAGGTTATATCCGCCGGTATCGCCGTCGATATCGAGCACCTCTCCGATACAGTAGAGGCGTGGAAGAAGCCTGGATTCCATCGTCTTGTTGTTGATCTCCTCACGTGCAATGCCCCCACGGGTTGCCATTGCAACATCAAACCCGCCGACCTTTTTGATCTGAAATATCCAGCCGGTGAGGAGTCGGAGGAGTTCTTTCCTTTTCTCCTTGGTGAGGTGGGCAACTGTCGTGTCCGGTGACAGCCCGGCCTCTTCGGTGAGGCGCTGGATGAAGCGTGCAGGAAGGGGCAGCTCCGAGAGGATCGTCTTCACAAGACGTTTCCCGGCTGTTGCCGATCCAAGTGTAATATGGGATTGGATCACCTCCCTCTCCTGTTCCGGGAGAAATGCGATAGCGAGGCTGTCGCCATCCCTGATAAAACGGGATGCATGCAGGATGACGGGGCCGGAGAAGCCGTTATGCGTAAAGAGGAGGTCTCCTGTCACTCTCCGGACAATCTTCCCCTCCCGGAGGATCGAGACGGTGATGTCGTCAAAAGAGATTCCGGCAAGATCAGGGAATGGATACTGCTCCGGATGCACCGGGGCAAGCGCCGGTCCAATCTCAATGATCCGGTGGCCGAGGGATTCGGCGAAGCGATATCCGTCACCGGTTGATCCGGTCGATGGGTATGATGCACCGCCGGTTGCAATGACGAGGTGATCGACCAGAACGTCCTGTTCGTCTGTTTTGATCAGAAAGCCATCATCCGATCGCTCCACAGCACGAACCGGGCTGTTCTGCCTGATCATAGCCCCGTTCTCCCGGCATGCGGTCATCAGGACAGAGAGGATATCATCTGCCTTTTCAGATACCGGAAATATCTTCTCGTTCTCATCTGCATAGACCGGGCACCCCCGCTCTTCGAAGAAGGCGATCAGATCCCGGTTGGTATATCCCCGGAGTGCCGGCTTTAAGAATGCGCCGTTCTCTCCATAATGCTGCTCGAATTCGCGGATATCTCCTCCATGTGTCAGATTGCATCGCCCGGATCCGGTGATCAGGAGTTTCCGTCCCGTCTCTCTCTTCTTCTCAAAGAGGATGATCCGGCTTTCCTTCGACCTGATAGTTGCTGCACAGAAGAGTCCTGCCGGCCCGCCTCCGATGATTCCGATCACAGGCCGGGCCATACGTAATCACACCTGTTGCGGGGGGGCGGTCTCCCTTCCCGGATATTTTGCCACCGCAATCAGCCGTTTCAGCTCTGCTGCTGCGTTTGCGACATCCTCCTCTCCCACCACCGCAGAGATGACGGCGGCACCGTCTGCCCCGGAAGTAATCACCGATCCGATATTTTCCCGTGTGATTCCACCGATTGCTACAAGGGGGAGGCGGGTCGCGGCCCGGATGGCGCCCAGTGTTGAAAGGCCGTGCCCCTCTCCGGCATCATCTTTTGAGGTTGTGGAGAAGGTCGGGCTGAGTGCGAGGTAATCGGCACCTGATATCTCTGCCTGTATCGCTTCCTCAACCGATCCGACCGAACAGCCGATGATAAAGTCTCTTGGAACAATCCGGCGGGCTTCTGAAATCGGCATATCCTCCTGGCCAAGATGAACTCCGTCTGCTCCGGTGGCAAGCGCGATATCGAGCCGGTCATTCATGATGAAGCAGGCACCGGCAGCTCTGGTCAGGGCCACTATCTCTTGTGCAGTCCGGTACAGGGATGCAGAATCCATCCTCTTGTCCCGGAGCTGGATGATATCAGCTCCACCCCGAAGTGCCATCTCTGCGAGTTCGGTATGCGATCTCCCCCTCCCTATCTGCTCGTCGGTGATGACGTAGAGATCATATGCCACAGGACTGCTCCACCTTTGCCTCTGCTGATACCGTCTCCGGTGTCAGTGATGCGAGTTCGTCAAAGAGTGCGGTCCTGAATGAGTATGGGCCCCTGGCACCTTCTGCTCCCCGCTCCCCGGCAAGCCCGAATGCGATGAGTGCAGCGGCGGCAGATCTCATCGGATCGTCTCCTGCGGCTGCAAATGCCCCGACAACAGATGCTGCCATGCAGCCGGTCCCAGACAGCCGCTCCATCATCGGGCTCCCGTTTCGAATCAGGTATGCCTCACCGTTCCCGCAGACGATATCCGTCTCCCCGGTCATGGCAACGACTGTGTTCCATCTCTGTGCACAGCGGCGGGCAACATCGAGGGGGTCCCCGGCACATCCGCCTGAATCGACACCCCGGACAGTGCCCCCGCTCCCGGCAAGGACACCGATCTCACCGGCGTTTCCTTTCAGGATGGTGACAGTGCATTCATTCATTATCTTCCCGGCACTCTGTGTCCTGAGGGTGGTTGCACCGACCCCGACCGGGTCAAGGATCACCGGGATGCCATGTGCATTTGCGGCTTTCCCTGCTGCTATCATTGCATCAATCTGCGAAGGTGTGAGGGTTCCGATATTCAGCACAAGTGCGCCTGCAATCCCCGCCATCTCTGCAACTTCTTCGATTGCGCCTGCCATCACCGGGGCTGCACCAATGGCAAGTGTTGCATTTGCGCAGTCGTTGATCGTGACGGTATTGGTGATATGGTGAACGAGCGGCCGGCTTGATCGAACCGTCCCAAGGAGTGTCGCTGCGTGCGTATTCATTCTGTATATATTGCCGCCCTGAAGAGAAAAGTGATATGGAAGATATGGAGTGGCTTCTTTTATTCGATCTTCCATCTGCCTGCCGGAATCGAGATCACAAACCGTGCACCGACGCCCTCGATCCCTTCCTCGTGGATGGTGATCCCGGTGATTGCCAGAATCTCCCGGATCAGGAAGAGGCCATACCCGCTATTTTTTCCGTATTTACACTCAAAAATACGCTCTTTCATGGTTTCGGGGACCCCGGTTCCATTATCCTGCCAGATGATCTGCATGTTGCCATCGCTCTCCTCACAGGAGACGGTGATCTCTGTTGCCTCTTCTCCATGCCGGATGGTGTTGTCCAGAAGATTTGAGAAGACCTTGGTGAGGAGGGGATCGGCGATGATCGAGAGGTTCTGGCAGGTGTTTCTAATGAGGATCCGGGATCCGCTCAGTGCTTCGAGTGATGCATGAATCTCCTGCCATGTCGGTCCGGCACCGATCTTCTCGTAATCCTTCATAAATTCTAAACATTGTTCCATCTTTTCGATTGAGTGAATGATTTCCTGGAGATAATCGGCAATCGGTCTGTCAGGGTTCTCCTGTTGTATGAGCTCGATATACCCGGATAATACCATCATCTGGTTTTGGATATCGTGGCGTGTGATGCTGGAGAGGAGGTGGAGTTTTTTATTCGAAAGTTTCAGCGTCTCTTCTGCTTGTTTCTCACTGGTGACATCCCGGTTGACGACGATCGCACCCTGAAGCGTTCCGTCATCAAGGATCACTGGTGCGGTATAGTTGTATATGAGTCGTTTCTGCCCGTCAAAGCAGTCGATCTCGAGCAGTTCATCGGTGATGGTGACCTGATCCCGTATGCTGTGGGCAAGCGCCCAGTCGTCAGGTGCGATCTCTTCACCTGATGGGTATCTGCGGGCTTTGAAGATCCCATACGCTTCAGTCCCCACGTGGGGTTCTGCACCCCAGATGGCAACACCTGCCGGGTTTCCCATGGTGAGCCTCCCCTCCTTATCTGCAAACCAGAGCCCGATCGGAAGGATCTCCATTATCTTTGAGAGGATCTTCTCACGGATCTTTGATTTTTCTTCGGTCCGCCGCCATTCGGTGATATCTATGAGGGAGGCGACTGATTGTCCCTCCTTAGGCAGCACCCCGATCGAGATGAGGATGATCCGCTCTTCGCCATCACGCCTGATGAACCTGAACTCATAGCTGCGTGGAGCCTCGCCATTCTGGTGGCGTGCCTGATGATACTCCATAATCCGATCGATATCGTCGGGATGAATGAACGCAGTGGGTTTTAATTTTCCTTCGATCTCAGCTGCGGTATAGCCCGAGAGCTCCTCAAAGAGGGAATTGACTTTCAGGATCGTCAGATCCTGCCCGAAGATGGCAAGTGCCGAGCCGGTATTCTCGAAGATGCCCCGGTACCGCTCCTCGTTCTTCCTGAGCATCTCCTCTGTGGTGATCGCCTCATCCAGGTGCTGGCGGATCTCTTCTTCTGTTGATGCCAGCTCTTCATGCATCGAGAGCAGTTCGCGCTCCCGGTTCCGCTGCCTGGTGATATCACGCATCGATTCGATGGCACCCGCAACCTCTCCCTCCTCATCATAAAACCGTGATGCGGTTGCCCAGAGGACTCTCTTCTCCCCCTTCACCCGGGCGGAATCGGTCTCAATGATCGCACTCTCACCTTTCCTGTGGATCTCCGGGTAATGCCCCTGTATTGTGTCAAGCTCCCCTTTAAGGATATAGTCGATCAGAACGGGCCTTCTCTCTCCATAGAAGAGGAGGGAGTATTCATAATTGCCCTTCCCCAGTACCTCCTCTGCTTCGATCCCCGTCATCTCCTCGATCGCCCTGTTCCAGGCAATAACGATGCCATCTGAATTGATCGCAAATGTGGCGTCAGGGAGGAAGTTGATAATATCACGAAGTCTCCGCTTGCTCTTCCGGACTTCCTGCTCCTGCTTTGCAAGCTCGTCAAAGCTTGACCTGAGCTCTTCCTCAGTGGCGGCCAGCTGTTCATATGCGGCATTCAGCTCATCAAGGCTCTTGGCAATCATCATCTCTCCCCTGCGGGAGGCAACAGCGGTCTCTATCTGGTGGGTGAGCTCGGCAAACTGGGCACGGGGATTGCCGCCTTTCTGGAGATAGAAGTCGGCACCATTATTCAGTGCCTCGATAACAATGTCCTCCCTTCCCTTTCCGGTGAAGATGATGAAGGGAATAGTTGATCCGGCTGCCCGCACCTCTTTGAGGAGGGCAATCCCGTTCTTTGATGGCATCTGGTAGTCGGAGACGACGGCGTCATAGTCTCCCCACAGGATGCTCTCTGCTGCTTCGAGGGAATCTTCGAGGATATCGACGGTAAACCTGCCCTTCTCTTCAAGGAAGAGTTTTGTCAGCTCAAGAAGTGCAGGTTCATCATCGATATAGAGAATGCGGATTGGGGTGTTGGTGCCGGGATCGGACATGAGCTAATCTGAATATCTATCCTTCTCGAAGTTAAGGAGATCGGTTCTGGTTTTATTACTCATTCTTCCGGGAGGTGAAGAGAGCTATTATATAGCTTGTGGGTCGTTTTTCATGGTACTGAGGATTTTGTTCATGGCGCCTGTACCGATCTCCCTCCGCCTTTGTATGCTGCTTCTTCTTCTGAGTGCCCTTTTTACAGGGGTTGCACAGGCCTCCGGGCAGTCCGTTATTGTCACCGATCACATTGTCGTCCCCTCAGTTGTTATGCCGGGCGATCAGGCGATTGTGCATATCACCATCCAGAATGCGGCAATCACATCGCTTCGTACCGAATCGGTCTATCTCTCGGAAATATTCCCGGTCTCGACATCGGAAAGCCAGGATGTCTATCTGGTGATTGGAAGCGTCTTCCTTGATGGCCGGGGCGATATCCGGGTATTGGAAGGAAACTCGGCCTTCAGCGGGGTGCTTGGGCCGGGGCAGTCGATGGATCTCACTTTTCTGATCCAGGCGCCTGAGAAGAGCGGGATCTACTTCCCCCAGCTCCGTATCAGGGTGAGGGGCGGGGAGAGTGTCATCTACCCGATCCCGGTCAATGTCAATATGCCGATCTTCTCTATGAAGTTCCCGGTGATCCAGGTGTCGCAGGCGGCACTTCCTTTTGTCAGGCCCGGCGAGACATTTGAAACCGGGCTTGCTGTTGCCAATACCGGGCAGAGTGCTGCACAGGAGATCACGGTTGTCGTTCAATCCGGGGATCTGATGATCGCTCCTGTCGGGTCTGCATCATCGTCCATGCCGGTGCTTGTTCCCGGTGAGGAGATGGTGATCCCGCTCTCGTTCAGGGTCAGCAAAGAGATCACACCCGGCCTCTATGAACTGCCGGTTGTGATCGGCTACCAGCAGACTGACGGATCGGCTGAGGTGATCACCGCTGCATGCGCAGTCGATGTCCGTGGAGCATCATCTCTTGCTGTCTCTGCGGTGAGGACGGATCCGGTTACTGTTGATGCGGGTGAGCCATTCGATCTGATCGTCCGCCTCGAAAATACCGGAACCGGAAGGGCCGAATCTGTTGTGGCATATCTTGATGCTCCCCTCTCAGGGCAACGGGAGGCGTTCATCGGCTCGATCCGTCCCGGAAACGATGCCCCGGCAGTCTTCCGGCTGACTGCGGCGGAAGGCGGTGAGATCCCCTCGACCCTGTCGGTTTCATATTCTGATGATTATGGCGATCACCGGATGGATCAGCCCCTCACCCTTGTCGTGCAGAAGCAGGGGGTTGACGGTGTTCTGGTTGCCCTTGTGATCCTCGTGCTGCTTGCAGGAGCCGGGTACTATCTCTATTCACAACGGAAGAAGGAGTGAATCACTCATGTTCTCCGGAGCCCGCGTCTCCATCTTTCTTGCATCCCGTGCAATCCTGCGTGGGGGGAAGGTGGGAACGTTTCTCAATATCATGATCATCGCGATGGTCTTTACCAATATGATCCTCCTCTCTGCAATCATCGGCGGAGCGGTGAATCTCTTTCATGATCAGACGATCGATTATGTCACCTCTGATATCGTGATCCGCCCTGAACGGGATGAACGAACACTCTTGAACGTGGATGAACTCCTCGATCGCGTGAACCGGGTGCCGGGTGTTGCCCGGGCCTCGGCACGCTACTCCATCGGGGGTACCCTCTCCCATAAGGGTTCGATGGTGAGTATCCCGATCACTGCGTTGAATCCCCGCGATGAGATGGAAGTTACAAAGATCCATGCACATATCATTGAGGGTGATTTCCTCTCACCAGCTGATGACGGCATCCTTCTCGGCCAGTTTGTCGCAGGCCATGAAGATCCCGGTCTTGATTTCTTTGAGTCACTCGGCGGTGTCCGGGTTGGGGATTCGGTAGAGGTGATGTTTGCCAACGGGGTCGGGAAGACGTACCGTGTGAAGGGGATATTCTCGACAAAATCCTATCAGGCCGATTATATGGCGTTCATCTCGTGGGAGGAGATGGATGCGGTTCTTGGCCGCAGGAATACGGAAGCCACCGAGGTACTTGTCCGTGTGCAATCGGGCGAAGATCTTGATCTGGTGAAGCTCCGTCTTCTCCGGTTCGGTGTGCAGGAGCGGGTAGAGACATGGAATGAAGCGATGACACAGGTGATTGCCGATTCGATGGAGACGTTCTCAATTATCGATCGGATCTCGCTTGCTGTCAGCCTGATCATCGCGATAGTGGTGATCGGGATCGTCTTTACGATCAAGACGATCAACCAGCGGAGGCAGATCGGCATCCAGAAGGCAATCGGGATCTCAAATCCGATTATCATCGGGAGCTATGTTGCACAGGTCCTCTTCATCTGGCTCTTTGGCTCACTTGCCGGGATGGTGGTCGTGAACCTGATCCTCCTCTACTTCTCGGCAAACCCGCTTGAGTTTCCGGACGGCGACGTGATTCCCGTCTTTGAGATGGCAACGATGCTTGAAAATGCGGCATGGCTGGCTGCTGCCTCAGCACTGGCAGGTTTTCTGCCGGCATGGCGGATCACCCGGGAGAATACCCTGGATGCGATGAGGGGCTGATTTCGTGATTGAAGTAGCTGATCTCCAGAAGACATACAGGATGGGGGATGTGCTCGTCCATGCACTGAACGGGGTGAGTGTCACTATCGCCGAGGGGGAGTTTATTGGTATAACGGGAGCATCGGGGAGCGGAAAATCGACGCTCCTGCATATGATCGGTCTCCTCGATCTCCCGACAAGCGGATCGGTCACCATCTCGGGAGAGGATGTTACTTCCCTTTCAGAGTATGAACGCACTCTCTTCCGGCTGGAGTGGCTTGGGTATGTCTTCCAGGAATATGCCCTGATGCATGATTTAACGGCATTTGAGAATGTGGCACTCCCGATGATGGCACGAGGGGTTCCTGAAGACGAGATCCGTGATCGGGTCCTGCATATGCTGGATCAGGTCGGCCTGCGGGAACGGGCCGGGCATCTCCCAAAAGAGCTCTCCGGTGGGGAGCAGCAACGGGTTGCCGTTGCCCGAGGGCTTGTGAATGATCCCGGGATTCTGATCGCTGACGAGCCGTGTGCGAACCTTGATTCAGAGAACTCAAAGGCCGTCCTCGACCTCTTTGCCGAGATTAACCGGGAGCGGGGGCAGACGGTGCTGATGGTCTCTCACGAGGAGTGGCATATGCCGTATTTTGATCGGGTGATCCGCCTGAAGGACGGGAAGATTGTGGAGGGGTGAAGGTATCCGGAGGGTGTGGCGGGTCACAATCCCGTCCCCCTGGTATCCTCACCTCCTGCTGACAGAAAAGAGATCCGAATCAGAAAAAGAATACATCTCTTCGGCGAGCGCCTCAACTCTCGCCTCGTAATCCTTGCCGTCCCCGATTGCCCCGTCCGGTATGGTAAAGGGATGTGGCACTATCCTGAGGATCTCTCCTTCCCGTTCAAATTCAACTGCAAGATCCGGGGACTCGATGATCTCGATATTTTGCTTTCCAAGGGTGCAGCCACTGCCAAGCTGGACTCCGTCTGCAAGGCAGGACTGTGGCGGCTTCCCGGCGCAGTGTAGATACGTGCTGCGAGGTCAAATGGGTTAACACAGAAGTCGTCGCGAATATATGTCCCGATCCTGTATCCGATGACGATAAAAAGCCCGAGATGCCCATGGAATGTGCCCCCAGATCCCGGACAGAGAAGTCCTGTTTCAGGTGCATGTACCTGCAACGAGTATGGTTGTGCATGATGATCTGTATGTATTCATGTTATAAAATTGCAGTATTGTATTAAGATATTGCGAAGGAATTTTTATAGTGTAGTGAATGATATTATTACAAAATACAGGATATCCAAATCCATGCAAAAACAGCTTACAGCCATTATTGAAAAGGAAGGCGATGGCTATGTTTCATTCTGCCCTGAATACGACATTGCAAGTCAGGGCAATACCGTAGAAGAAGCCAAAAAAAACCTTCATGAGGTTTTAGAGCTCTTTTTTGAAACCGCCTCACCTCAGGAGATCCAGTCACGGTTCCATGGGGAGATCTATCTCACACGGATGGATGTGGCTGTTGGGTAAACTTCGTGTACTATGGTGAAAAGAAGTCTGCAACATTCTCTCAAAACATGGTTTTTCAGAAGTCAGGCAGAAGGGAAGCCATATAATTATGCAGAAAACTCTTCCCGGTTCTACAATTACTGTTCCTGTTCCAAATCATAATGAAATTCTCAGTGGTACACTACAGTCAATCATAAGGCAGTCCGGAATTCAAAGAACTGAATTTGAGTGAGTTTCTTACAACCTATGTGCCTGCGTGAGGCACTCCTTCACGATATGTGATGTTTGGGTGAAGAGGTGCAGCCTCCTTCCTGATTCTGGTAGTTACGGGGTTTTGGCTCCTTTTGGGAGCGATTCCATGAGTGCGTAAAAATATTCGGGTTGTCGAGTTGTGAAGAGCCCGTGCCATGCGGTGAGGGTTGCCGGGCTTATCACGTCCAGTCTCCTGAATATATGGGTGGCAAATTCTACTGGTGCAAAGCTGCCTGCCGTGATCAGGTTGCCGTCTGTGACCGCAGGGTCGTTTACGTAATACTGTTCGCCACGATAGCCCGGGCAGAACATTTTGAGTGCCACGAGATCATTGCTGGTGTGTGGGCGTGTATCCAGCAGCCCGGCATTGGCAAGGGCCAATGTAGCTCCGCAGATTGCGGCAACAACCACGCCTTCATCGAGCATTTCCCGGATCGTTTCAATTATCGGCCCCTGTACTGGGTCAAGCCAGGTATCCGCACCGGGGAGGAGAACCAGATCCCCGGTCACGGGCCGGATATCCCTAAAAAGGACCTTCGGCACCATGCACAGCCCGCCCATCGTGGTTACCGGATCCATTGTCCTGCCGCATAAAACAAGATCGTACCTGCAAGTGGGATCCTTAAAGAATCGCCCGGAATGGAGTTCGGCAAGAACGTGTCCACATTCCCAGTCCGCGAGTGTGTCTGTGACATACAGATAGATTGTAGCCATTGTTATCTCATCGTCTTCCCAGGATGAAGAGTTTGGCTTTTTTCCCAATATGGGATGAATGATTCGTGGATAAAACTCGGAAAAAGATCTCCTGTTGACGGCAAAGAGATCTGAATCAGAAAATGAATATGTCTCTTCGGCGAGCGCTTCGTGTATTAGACCCTTGCCTCATAATCCCTGCCATCTCCAATCGCCCCGTCCGGTATGGTAAATGGATGCGGCATTATCCTGAGGATCTCTCCCTCTCGTTCAAACTCGACTGCAAGATCCGGTGACTCGATGATCTCGATATTTTGCTTTCTAAGGGTACAGCCGCTCACAAGCTGGACTCCGTCTGCGAGGCAGGATTGTGGCGGCTTCCCGGCGCAGTAGATGCGTGCTGAGAGGTCAAATGAGTTATCGCAGAAGTTGTCACGGACATATGTCCCGATCCTGTATCCGATGACGATAAAAGGCCCCAGATGCCCGTGGAATGTGCCGCCAGATCGCGGACAGAGAAGTCCTGTTTTAGGTGCATGTACCTGCAATGAGTGTGCTTATACATGATGATCTGTATGTATTCATGTTACAAAATTGTGATATGGTGATACTAAATTCGGTACGATATGGAATCTGGCAATACTGCCTCCCCATTGTATCTTCGCATCTCCTAGAGATTCAGGAGAACACTGTACGATGATTCTCTCTGGGAATCTATCAACTGGATCTCTCTTTATGAGTTTCTCAAGAGTGGGGGGAATAAACTGATCGGATCATGGATGATCCCGAAATGTCTCCAATAGGAATTCGTGAAAGACGTCTAATTCTCTAATATTTTGATTTCCAACGATGTTGTGACACTTTGAAGTGTCCCTCTGATCTAAAAAAACTTTGTGTGAGATGAGACGGTGATGACTGCATACAGATTCGGTTAAAGATGTTCGCAGTAATATATTATTTTGATATTTAAGTCTACACCTGTCTTATCCAAGTAAAATGCGAAATACCACTCATAATCTTTCAGTAGCAGGGTCGTCATGTTAACGGGGACCTGCCCCACTTGATTGAGATCTGGTTTATCGGTCATTGTGGCAATACTTAACATTAATTGATTTATATGATTAAGGGAATGTATATCCCTAATTAGGAATACTTATTTACCTATCAGGTAAATATTTCACTGTGTCACAGTAATGGAGATCGAGTATCGCAGTAAGCACCTCAGAAAGATATGCGAGGAAGAGAGGATTGCAAAGAGCGAGCTCGGAGCTCCATGTGCGAAAAAGTTACAAACCCGGTTTGCGGATATGTGTGCAGCACAGTATGTATCTGAACTAATAGCGGGGGATCCTCATCCACTTAAAGGTGAACGTAAGGGTCAGTTTGCAGTTAGTTTAATGGATGGAAAACGCCTTGTATTTGAACCTGCCCATAACCCTATTCCATTAAAAGAGGACAGTGGTATCGATTGGTCAAAAGTAAGCAGGGTTCGTATAATGGAAATTTTGGATTATCATGACTGAGAAGGAATATTGTCTTTTCACAGATTGGGCCTCACCCCCGGGGGATACAATTCTTGATCTATTGGAGGAGCGGGAGTGGACGCAGGTAGATCTAGCGAAACGCATGGGTTATTCGACAAAACATGTTAGTCAGCTTGTCAATGGGAAGGTTTCAATTACACAAGAGACTGCTTGCCGACTCGAGCGCGTATTGGGGAGTAACGCGAGTTTCTGGCTCAATAGAGAGGCTCAGTATCGAGATAATCTTGCGCGTTTAGAAGAGATGAAAAAGTTTGAACAATGGGTATGCTGGGTCGATGAGCACCCCGTCCCTGAATTGATGAAAGCGGGTGCAATTGAAAAACGTCGCAGAACTCAAAAAAATAAGCCGAATATTTTACATGATTTACTGCGATTCTATGGAGTCGCAACTCCGGATGAGTGGAATCATCATTATAAGGGAATGGCAGTGGTATACCGTCGTGCGAGAGAGGATGAGAGCAATATTGGCGCAATTTCTGCATGGTTACGCCTTGGTGAGATAAAGGTTGAACAAATGACCGGACCGAAATATAATAAGTCTCGGTTTGAGAAAGCCTTAAAAATCATTCGTTCACTTACAGTTTTACCTCCAGAAAAATTCGAGCAAAAATTACTAAGTCTTTGTCACCAATCGGGTGTTGCTTTAGTATTTGTTCCCTCTATCCCACGTGCACATGTTAGTGGGGCGGCTCGCTGGTTAAAACCGTATAGGCCTATTATTCAACTATCTCTCTATGGTAAGACGAATGACAGGTTCTGGTTCACCTTCTTCCATGAAGCAGCACATATTTTAATGCACAATAAAGAAGACGTTTTCCTCGATGAACTAGATGCGAGAAGTGACTCAAAAGAAGAATTTGAGGCAAACAAATGGGCGGCCAATATGTTAATTCCGGAGGAATATGTGTGTGAGCTACCAAACCTTAAATCAAAAGATGCGGTTCGTGCCTTTGCGTCTAAAGTTGATATCCACCCAGGGATCATCGTAGGTCGATTACAGCATGATGGAATAATTAGGCAGTCCTGGATGAATGAATTTAAGGTTAGTTTTAAGTTATCTGGTTGTTTGGAGTAATAGGGGGTATGAACAGTCGGGATTATACAGAGCGTCAGGGTCTGGCTAAGTTGAATTTTTGTAACTGGTCAGCTATACCTCCTATATTCCCGCTCACTCATAACGAGGCTGGCGGCTTCACACCCAGAGCATAATACAGATCCTCTTTTTTTTCAACCATCTTACCCACACGCAGTGATCTCCCCGGCTGCTCGAAACACTCGATCACATCCAGCTTGTCCAACAGACCCGGCAACTTGTACTCTTTGAGAAGGCCTTTCACCTTGTTATTCGACTCGCAGAAAATGAGATGGGTTATTCCTAAACTCCCGGTGTTTGTAGGCACTGGATCACAATAGGATCTCTTATACTCATCCTTTTCCTCATTTTCTCTTCGATATAGCCTCATAACCGAAAGTACTTTATACTATCATGTGCCTATTATTATGTGGGCACACCATGGAGCCTATTCGAAGGATCAAAAAGTCTGGCGGAAGAGAATACTGGTACGAAGAAACACCCTACTACGACCCGGTATCAAAACAAACTCGATATAAGAACTCCAAATATCTTGGTCGGAATATCGATGGAAAACCCGTTCGTATGCGGGATGCACCACAGGAAGTCAGAGAAAAGATCAGGGAAAATACCAAAACCCTAGCGATCC
>NPIE01011813.1_pt1 | contig 20552 bp, 19 predicted proteins | sample 8637661 | NCBI WGS metagenome assembly NPIE01 (sample SAMN07420842, study PRJNA396082) | bioreactor metagenome | isolation source: sample BA12 brine-fed electro-methanogenic bioreactor BA | place: Japan: Kochi | collected 2016-12-09
CGTCGCCCGCGATTACGCCGCCAAGCGCAAGCAGTTCGGCGTCCCCATCGAGCAGCTCCCCGCCGTGGCCGAAATGGTCACCGACATGCGCATCGCCATCGAGGCCGCCCGGGCGCTGACCTACGCCACCACCCGCATCTGCGATCTGGAAAACAACAACTTGCGCGTCATGGAGACGCGTCCCGATCTCGATGCGGCTGAAGCCAAGGGCCGCAAGCAGCTCGCCCGCCAGCTCAAACGGCTCAACGGCATGCTCACCCCCCTGGCCAAGTACTACTGCTCCGAAATGTGCATCCGCGTCGCCAACGACGCCTTGCAGGTTCTCGGCGGCTCGGGCTACATGGCCGACTACCCGGTCGAGCGCCTCACCCGCGACGCACGCATCACCACCATCTACGAGGGCACCAGCCAGTTGCAGATCGTCGCGGCCGTCCGCGGCGTATGCAGCGACGCCTTCGAGAAGTACGTCGCCGATTTCGAGGCCCACGAATACACCGATGAACTCCACCAGCTCAAGCAGCAGCTCGTCGCCGGACGCGAGATGGTTCAGCGCGGCATCGCCAAGGTCAAGGACGAGGGCGGCAAGTACATGGACCTCTACGGGCGTAAGCTCGTCGACGCGGCCGCCGTGGTCATCATCGGCCACCTCCTGCTCCAGCAGGCGGCGCGCAGCGAACGCAAACGCTGCGTCGCCCGACGCTACCTCAGCCTGAGCCTGCCCACCCTCCGGCGCGACATCGAGCTGGTCCTCAGCGGCGACAAGTCCGCGCTGGAAAGTTACGAACTCCTCGCCGGCCCGGTCCCAGGCAGGTAGCCCAGCGCCGTGCACGCAGCCTCGGCGCCCGGGGAGTATCCCCAGCGCCGGGCGAGTATCCCCGGCGCCGGGCAGGTTGCCCCAGCGCCGTGCAGGGCATGCTGGCCTGAGGGCGCCAAGGTCAATGGTGCTGGTGGGTGCCATGGTCAAGCTCGACGCGCAGGGTGCCATGGCCAAGCTCGACGAAGTCGAGCGCCGCCATGTGAACGACAGTGATGCCGCTACACCCATAGCCCGTCCGTGCGTCGACCCTGCTGTGGACAGGTCTTCACCTGTTCACGTGTTCCACCCTGATTTCTCAGCTTCTCAACTCTCTCCTCTCTCGCCCGCCATCCGGAGAGCGACCGTTCCGATCGGCCACAGCATAGCCTCGCGAACATGACAACCGCGTGAACACGTCGGGATGACCGCCGCAACACGGGCCATTGGCCCCGCCCCCGTGACACCGGCCGGGCGCGGCGCTATGCTCTTGCACGAAGCACGAAGCACGAAGCACGTTGCGGGTTGATACGGACGCAAACCGCCCCGACCGGCGCCACCCCCGCTTGTGCATCCACCAGCCACGGCATGCAACGCCCTGGGGAGCTGATATGTCCACCGGAAAGAAGCCCGGCATCAAGACCCACGAACTGGCCACCGAACTCGGTCTCAAGCCCCGCGCGATTCTCGACACCGCCCGCAGCCTGGGCATCCCCTTGCAGAATCGGTTGACGCGCATGGACAGTGAGGCCGCCCAGCGCATTGGGGCGCAACTGCATGCCCCGCCCGGCGACGCGACCGAAAGCAACCCGGCGGCGCCAACGGAGGATGCCGCGAAGTGACGAGGTCGATTCGCCGATATCAACGAATATGATGCCCAAGCGCACCCTGACAACCAGCCTTCTCTTGGCCTGGGCGATGGTAATCGCCGGCTGCCAACTCACCCTCCCGAACGTCCGTACGCCCACTCGACCGGACGGCTACGATGACGCCCCGGCCGGCAGCGACACCGACGTCGCCGGCGACGCCCCCGCGTGCGTGCGAATGGGCGCGCCCGCCGGCGCCGAGCAATACGAGATGCTCAACCGGCTCAACGCCTACCGCGAAGCCAACGACCTGAATCGGCTGCGCTATTCGCGCAACCTCGAGTCCGCCGCCCAGCAGTACGCCCGCCGCCTCCATCGCGAGGACTTCTTCGATCACGTCGCCCCGGACGGCTCCCAACCGGCCGACCGCGCCGAGGCCGCCGGCTTCTGCAACCGCTACGTGGGTGAGAACCTCGCCTACGGCCTCAACCAGGCGACCAGCCCCGAGCAGGCCATGGAGGGCTTGAAGAACAGCCCGACCCACAACGAAAACATGCTCCGTGCCCGATGGGACTACGTCGGCATCGGCTACCTGGCCGTACCCGGCTTTGCCGGCACCGAGTATTGGTGGGTCCAGCTCTTTGGCGACGTCGAATAGACGCCGTTGCCTGTGTTGTCATTCACTGAACTGTTGCGCCGTTCGCGCCAGTGAATGCGGGCTAATCGATCGGCAGGTTCACCGGTTGGCGGGCGGCGGCCGGCCGGCGCGTCCAGAACCGCCGGACGGGGCGCTGCGCTGCCGTAAGTGTAGGCGCAGCGTCCTGCGGATCCACTTGCTCTGTCGCCGCCGCCAGTTCCTCCTTCCACCACAGCAGTTCCATCCGCCCGTCTTCGTGCTCCACCAGTGCCGTGCAGTTTTCCAGCCAGTCGCCGGTGTTGCAGTACCATACGCCGTCATGGTCGCGCAGCGCCGGGCGATGGGTATGACCGCAGATCACCCCGTCGACGCGCTGCCGCCGGGCTTCCGCGACGAGCAACTCTTCAAAATCCGCCAGATGCTTCACCGCGTGCTGCACCTTCCGCGCGATCGCCGTGGACATGCTCCAGTAAGGCCAGCCGAAAAACCGCCGCACCGCGTTCACCATCCGGTTCAACGTGAGCAACCGCCCATACGCCCAGTTCGCCAGCAGCGACAGCGTCCGGCGGTAGCGCACGATGATGTCGAACTCGTCCCCGTGCAGCACGAGAAACCGCCGCCCGTCCGCCGTGGTGTGGATCGCGTTCGCCCGGATCTCGACGTCGCCGAAGCGGTAGCCCACGAAGTTGCGGAAGAACTCATCGTGATTGCCCGGGATGTATACCACGTGCGCCCCCTTGCGCGAGCGCTTCAGCAGCTTGTGAATGACCTCGTTGTACTCCCGCGGCCAGTGCCACCGGTTGCGCAGCGACCACACGTCGATCAGGTCCCCCACCAGGTAGAGGTGGTCGCACTTGATCCGGTTGAGAAAGCTGTACACCAGGTCCGCCCGCGCGTCGTGCACGCTCAGGTGTACGTCCGAAATCCACACGCTGCGGTAGAACCTGCCCATATGGTGTTCCTGGCCTTTGCTACGCCGCCTCCGTGCCGGCCGATCCCGGCGGCCTGCCCGCCGCCAGTTCGGCGGCAAACGTCTCGATCGCGACCAGCGCTTCGGCCGCCCCGTTGCGCGATTCCCTCCGCTGAAAGGTGTCCGCACGATCTAAAAAACCGCGCAGTACCTCGGCCGTCAACCCGCCGCGGGCCACCCGCTGCCCCACGCCCAGCCGCTCGATCTGATGCGCGTTGAGCCGCTGTTCGTGGCAGGCCATGGGCAATCCCAGCATGGGCTTGCCGAAGTGAATCACCTCGCCGATAAGCTGGTTTCCGCACGTGGCGTAGACCGCCCGGCAACTCGCCAGATCGTCGAGGAAACCCTGCTTGCTGATCGGCTTGAAGGTCAGGTTGCCGTCCCGTTCCTCCCGGGGCACGCCGTAGACGAATACCGGGCAGTCCTGGGCGCGGAACGCGGCCTCCACCTGCGGCGTGAACTCGTGCTCGCCGCGGTTGATGTACGCCAGCAGGTGCTCGCCGGCCGTGGGCGACATGCGCAGCACGTCCTCGCGAATCACCGGCCCGACCGCTTTAACCCCCGCCCGACGCGGCGGCGCGTCAAAAAAACCGCTCACCACCGCCCGTTCAGGCCGGCCGTAGAGGAAGTTGTACACGAACCCATTCCCCCAGTTGGCCAGCCGCTCCCACCGCGGCATGTCGGGCCGGCAATACACCAGCAGGCCGAAGTGATCGAAGGTGATCCGCGGGATCCCCCGCCGCTCGCCCACCCAGTGCGTGAACAGCTCCGAGTCGGTCACGATCACCTCGGCGCCGAACTCGCTGATGCAGTCGGCCACCATGTCGAACGAGGGCCCCTGCAGCCGCACCTCCAACAGCATCGACAGGTTCCGCTTGAGCGTCAGGTAGTTGGACAGCTTGCCGCGCTTGTTGAAGTAGTATTTGAGCACGGGAATGCGCTGGACGGGAAAGTCGGCCTTCAAGGCGTGGTAGGCGTCCTCACCCGCCAGAATTAACACGTCGTGCCGGGCGCACAGCTCCGGCAGAATCGCCCTTGCCCGCATCGCGTGCCCCCGCCCGAAACCGTGTATACCGTAGGCGATACGCAACTTAGCTCCTTCCTGCCCGGGTTATTAACAGGCCGGCATCAAGGATGTGTGAAGCTCGTGTGATCTCTCGATGAAGAATCACGCCAGCCGCCGCGAACACCCCGCGCCGCCGGAACTCCGCCGGATTATCCGCCCCATTCACAGCCAAAGGAAGATCCATCTTGCCGGATCCGCTGGACTGGCGTTCCATACCGCCACTCGGGGTGGCAAGCGCAATAACTACCACGGCTTTTGGTTGACTCTAAGAGGCTGATAAAGGCGTTCCATCGGTATTTAAACCCATTGTCTGCCATATTAAGCAATATTATTGACAACCACCCTTGTGCGGTGTATGGTTGTCCAGTGTTCGGTATTTGTTAGGTATCACTGGCCGACTGAACGGGGACGAGAAGCCATGCCAGCCGCCAACAAGAAATACGCCACCGGTTGCACCGCTCCAAGCCGCCAATCACGGAATCACGCGATCCGCCGCAAAGCGCCCGACCGCAACCCGCCCGGCCGCAAAGCAGCCTCCGCCCGCAGCGGGCACGCCCCCACGCCCGCGGCCGATCGCCACGACCCGGCGCCGCCAACCGACGGCCGGATCGTCCACCTCCCCCACGTTCAGGCGGGCGGCGCTGCGATCGACGCAAAGCACGCTGCCGCGGATCCGGCCTGTGCCCCGCACTCACCGTCGGCAGGCACGCCGGCCTCGCGCCGCGCCGCCCAGGTGGCCGAGTGCTTCGGCATCACCGCCGAACAGCGCCGCGCCATCCTGCCGCACCTGACGCTGCCCATCGGACCCGGGCGGGTCATCGCGTTCGTCGGGCCTTCGGGCAGTGGCAAGACGACCGCCCTGAACGCCCTCGCCGACCAGTTTCCCCAAGCCTGCGCGCTGGACCGGATTCGCTTTCCGGAGGGGCGGGCGCTGATCGACGCGATCGCGCCCGACGCGCCGCTGGCCGACGCGCTCGAATTGCTCAGCCGCAGCGCCTTGGGCGAGGCCCGGCTGTGGTTGCAGCGGTTCGAGACGCTGTCGGCCGGGGAGCGCTTCCGGGCCAAGCTGGCCCGCGCCTGGGGCCTGACGTCGCCGGGCGGCATGCTGCTCATCGACGAGTTCGGCAGCGGCCTGCATGCCCGCGCGGCCCGGGCCATCGCCTACCACGTGCGCCGGCTTGCCAGTCGCCGCGGTCTGTGCGTGGCCGTCGCCACCTGCCGCGAGGACGTGCTCACCGATCTCCAGCCCGACACGCTCGTGCGGCTGAATGCTGACGCCGCGGCCGACGTGCGCCATCGCCGGGTGCGCAACTGTCCGTTGGATCTCTGGCGGCGCATGCGGATTTCCCACGGAGTGCGGCGCGACTACGACAATTTCGCCGCCATGCACTACCGCTCCACCGAGGAGCTTGGCTTCGTGGACCGGATCTTCCTGCTACACGACCGGGCCCAGTACTCGCCGGTCGGCATCGCCGTCTACTGCCATCCCCCGGCCGAACTCGCTCTGCGCAACCAGGCGACCGAAGGCCGCTACAAGCGCAACCTGCGCCGGCTCAACGCGGAGGTGCGCATCCTGCGCCGACTGGTTCTGCACCCCGACCTGCGCGGCTGCGGCGTCGCCCATCGCTTCGTGCGGCGGACCCTGCGCCTGCTCGACATGCGCTACGTCGAGTGCCTGGCCGCGATGGGCGCGGTCAACCCCGTATTCGAGAAGGCCGGCATGACCCGGGTGGGGCGTTGCCTGCTGCCTCGGGCCCAGCAACGCATCATCGACGAACTCGCGGCCCTGGACGTCGACGTGTTCGCCGGCGACTTCGAAACCCAGGTGTGCACCCGCCCGGCCGTTCGGGAATGCGTCGCCCGCCTGGTGCAGAACTGGTACCGCGCGACCACGGGCAACGGCTACGCCCGCCCGGCGCGGCAATCGCCCGCCCTGCTCGCCCGGCTGTGCCGCGGGCTCGTCGGCGCCAGGCCCGTGTACTACCTCTGGGAAAATCAAAACTGGGATCGCGACCAGCAAGAGGCTGAGCAACTGCGCCGCAACCGCGTGATTATCGCCCAAAACGAGCAGGCCGATCAGGCGGCGGGCGCGCCGGACTGATCGATGCGGGCCGATCGAGGCAACCTGTTCAATGCCGGGGGCGCCGACGGGGTCGTGAAGGCATTACGGAGACAAGGGATGGGGGAGTCCCAACAGCGCGGATATGCGCAAATCCACTTTCCTGCCGAAGCGGCGGTGTGGCGGGCGGGCGCGGGCGCGCCCGCTGCACCGCTCCCGCCGGCGGAAAGCGCTGAAAGTTCGTACGTGGATGAGTGTGGTTCTGTTTTCATAGGGGAATATCAATGACGCAAGCAACTGGCTGGAAACGTTGGATCAATCCGCTGCGTTCGCGGAAGGTGCGGGTGGCGCTGGCGACGATCGTCGCGGCGTACGCGGCCGACTTCGGCCTGGCCCTCTCCGAAGAGGTGGTCATGACCATCCTCGGCGTGGGCATGGCCCTCATTCTTGGCATCGCGGTGGAAGACAGCGGCGCCAAGCAGGCCCAACTGTTCCATCCACCGCAGTAGCCGGCTGTTCGGATGCAGCCACGGCTTGGATGCAGCCAAGGCCCCTGGTCGCAGAGCGTCCGCGCTCAGGCCAGGGGCCGGCCTGTAATCAGCGCACCGCTTCGCCGCTCAGTAATCCANNTCCAGCGTCACGATGCGGCCTTTGGTAAAGGCGAAGAACGCCGACTTGTCGGCTACCTGGATGCCCGGCATCAGGTCGTGTTTCGTTTTACCCAACGCCTGGAGACATCCCGGACAGGCGTAGATCGCCGCCCCGTGGTCGAGCAGGTCGCCGATCATCGCCCGCGCCGAACCGAAAGGCCGCATGGCCATCTCCGGCGCGTCGGCCGTGACCGCGTGAATGGCCTCCACGTCGGCATAAACCAGCACATCATGATCCTCGGCCATGATCTGCGCCATGCGCAGCCCCATGAGCACGCTGTGGGCGTCGTCAGGACCGGAGCGCAGATGTACCAGCACGCCGTCACGCGGCGCCGTCGTGGCGCAGCCCAGCGGCAGCAGGGCCGCGTACATCATGGCGCCGAGCAGAAGAACGCGGGAAGTTCGAGCATGCATGTCAAGGTCTCCTTTCGCCGGCCCGTATCCGCGCAAGCTATCGTCCCGGAAGACGCAGTGCAAGAAACCGCGACATCTCCGCCCCTGGCTTCCTTGTGATCCGGTAGCCTTCATGAATCTCGTGGTTGCATGAATCGGGGCCTGCCGGGCGAAGATCGCCTTAGACGTGAGGCACTCTCACCGCATCGCTATGCTGAGCCGCCATCACACCGGCGTCGGGATCGGCGCGCACGCTGCCCGATGCGTCGGTTCTCTTCTTCTCACCTTCTCACTTTCCCACTTTCCCACTTTTGCATTCCCCCGCGTTGCCCTATGCAACACTGGGGTGAAGACGTTGCGGCTACTCCCGTACGATGCGGAACTGTTCGTCCAAATAGGCGCGGGTGCGCTCGATGGCAATGCCCTGCTGCTCGAAGCGCGTGATGGTCGTTTCCGGGTCGAGGCCGCTGTCGGCCCCGGTGGGCTGCTGGAAATACAGGTGCAGACCCTCCGGAATCACGTATTCGCTCACCGCGGCGCCGGACAGCTTCTCGCGCAGGACGCTCGGAAACCCGTCCGGTGGAGCGACGGTATCAAACTCCGCCAGCAGCATGAACGCGGGCGCGGTCACCTGGGGCCAGAGGGGCTCCGGATTGATCCCCGTCCAGAACGGAGCGTCCGAGGGCGCCCACAGCGCCAGCGCATCGACCCGCGAATCTTCTGCCGCCACAAAAGTGGCCATGGTCCCGCCGATGCTGTACCCGCCTATCCCGATTCGATCAGGATCCACCGGCACGTCCAATCCGCCGTCCAGCGCCAGGTCGATCGCCTGCCGCGCCAGGTCGACGTTGCGGCGATGATACTGGAAATCCGTAAGTGTCAGCGGCCGTCCGTCGGGAACGATGACTGCGTATCCCCAACTCGCCATCGTCTCGTGCAAACTCTGCTGATAATACGCCTGGACGTTGGAACCCAGCACCCAGACGAGGGCCGGCAAGGCCTCAGTCGCGCCCTCTGGGGCGAATACGGTGATGCCGGCCGGCTGGCCATCGGCCCCGTCCGCCACGTTGATCCGGTACTCGGTCACCGCGAGCGGGCCCAACTCGGCCGGAGGCTCGGCAAAGAAATTCGCCGGCCAGATCGGGAAAATGCTCGCGTCGCAGCCACACAGGCTGATTGAGAGCGCCAACAGAATCCAAACGGTTACACTCTTGCTGGTTGCGCACATCCGAAAGGTCTCCTTGTCCAAGAACGCCGAGCCACCTTACCGGGTCACCGGCGCTCGCCCGGTCCGTGCGCGGTAGCTGTTCTGCCCGGTCTCCCGCGGAGCCTCCCTCCCCGGGCCTGGGTTCCCTCTTGCGTATTCCGAGCGATTACGTTGGCCCTCGAGGGTCTGCGGCCACTTCACGCACAATCTACCGGATACATAGTCGCTCATGCGCTCCGGGGCCAGCTCCATGGAGTGCAGTTTCACCATGATCTCAACGCGACATTGTTGGCCGCGTAACGCGCCTTGTCCGACAAGAAAAAACGCTGCTCGGCCGCCTCACGACCACGGCAGCAGTACCACCTTCCCCTGCACGCTTCGGCTGTCGATGTACGCGTGGGCGGCGCCGGCCTGGGCCAGCGGGAACGTGCGGTCCAGCTTGGGCGCCAGATCGCCCGATTCCACCAGCCCCCAGCCTCGCAACAGCTCGGCCTGGCTGCCCATCATCGAACCGCGGATCTGGTGCTGCTGGAAAATCAACGCCGCGAAGTTCAGCGTGTCCTTCACGCCGCCCACCAGCCCGAAATTCACGAAGATGCCCCCGGGCTTCAGCGCCGCGAGGTTGCCTGCGAAAATCCCTCCGCCCACGTTGTCGATCACCACGTCCACCCCCGCGCCGCCCGTCCACGCCCGCACCTGCTCGGCGAAATCCTCCCGCCGGTGGTTGATCACCAACTCGGCCCCGCACCCGCGGGCGAACTCGATCTTGGCGTCGTCCCCCACCGTCGTCGCGACCTGCGCACCGAGGTGATGGGCCATCTGTATGCACATGCTTCCGCTGCCCGAAGCGCCCGCCTGCACCAGCACCTTCTGCCCATACCCCACCTCCCCGAGCGTCTCCACCGCGTGGACGGCCGTGACCAGCACGAGCGGGACGGCCGCCGCCTCCTCCGGCGCCAGCCCGCTGCGATCGGGCACGAGAAACCGCGTCGGCACGCTCGCATACTCCGCATAGCCGCCCCAGCGGGACGTCCCGGTAACGGTGTAGCTGGGCGCGAGGTTCTCCGGCTTGAATTCCCAATCGTTCGGATCAACGGGGAAACCTGGCGCCACGATTACCCGGTCGCCAACCGCCAGGCCGTACGGATCGCCCTCGATACTCACCACTTCGCCCGCAATGTCGGCCCCCATCACGTGCGGCAGCGGCGTGTGCTTCTTCACCCCGCCCATACGCAGAAAAAGGTCATACCGATTGATCCCACACGCCAGGACCCGGACGATGGCGTGCTCCGGCTCGGGCGTCGGGTCTGGGACCTCCTCGTATTGCAGGACGTCGTAGCCGCCGAACTCGTGAATGACGATCGCGTGCATGACACCATCCTCGCGCAGATCGGCCCCGGCCCTGCATTGGCAAATTGACAGTGCAGCCCGAGCCCCGGACGCACGTTGCCCCGCGCTCCGGCATACCGTTGCATCACCGCAGCAGCCCGATGTGGCCGCAACGCGGCATTCCCTACGTTCGGCGCATACCTTACAAACGGACCCCAAGCCTGTACACCGCAACCCCAGGCGCGAGCCCGCGCCGTCCACGCCTTTATAGGACCTGGCCACTGTATCGCTTGTATCGCCTTGAAATCGCGGACGCGATCGATCGTGGCGGCCGGTATGCCTGCCTGTTCAGGGGGATGCGGTGCGCCCTGCCCGACGCGCCGACCCCGCGACGCCCATTGAAGAAGGCCCAGCACATGACCCGCACCGTCACCCAACCATCCATCCGGCGAACAGGTCCAATCCGCCGGGCAAGATCGAACGGCTGCAGGCTGGAGCTTCTGCTGGTCGTAGCTGTCCTCGCCCTGCTCGTATGCGGCTCGCTGACGCCGTTTCGCGTGGATCCGCGGCGGATGATCGACGGCGTACAGTGGGGGCGCCTGGGTTGGCCGGCGCTCACGCCCGAAGACGTCCTCGCCAACCTCGCGGTCTATCTGCCGGTCGGCGCCGCCTTTGCGCTCCTGCTTGCCCGCAAGCTGCCCGGCGTCTTGGCCGCAGCAGGCGCGACCGCCAGCGCTGTGACGTTGAGCTTCGCACTCGAGTCGGTGCAGACGGTGCTGGCCACCCGTTACCCTTCCTGGTCCGATGTCGTGCTCAATGGCATCGGCGCCGCGGTGGGCGCCGCACTCATGCTGGCGGCGCAGGATGCCGGCCGACGCGGGGCGCTGCTCGTCGCGCGGATTCTCCGGTCGATCACCCGGTGGGGCTGGCCGATCGACGCGGGGTTGCTCGCCGCCTGGAGTGTGCTGGTGATCGCGACCGCGGCCGATGGCACACGCGGCCTGCTCGCGATCACGACCGGCGACGCCAGCCTGCGGGTGACGTGGCTGCCGCTGATCGACTACTTCTACGTCCCCTTTGCCGTGGCCTTGAGTTGGGCCGGCGAACTGGCCGCGACCTACGCGGCGCTGGCCTGCACGGCCATCGGTCTCATCGGGCGACTGGCGCCGCGGCGGCCGAAAGAGGCACGGCTGGTGCTCGGGCTCACGATCATCGCCGCCGTGGTCGGCGTGCTTGAGGCGAACGGGCGGATCAGCGTCAGCGATGCCCTCATCGCCGGTCTAGCGGCGATTGTGTCCCACGGCGCGGCCCGCCGGCTGTGGGCCTGCACACGCACCGAGGTGGGCCGGCGGATCGGAGGGACCCGCGCTGCCGAGCCTCAGGGCGCAGGATCGCGCGTACCGGCCTGATTGGGGTTTCGACCGGGGCCTGCTGCCGCCCGAACCGCTATTGACCGTTCGACATGCGCTCACTACGGTACGACAGTTGTTCAAGCGATCCTCCCGGCGGTGAGCGGACGGTGCGTGTCGGCCTCCAGCGTACGACATTATTGCGGGCTCTTCGGGATTTTCGGCCACCCGAATGCAGCGTTTCTGGCGCATCTGGGCCTCTACGCGCAGCAGCACCGCGGGCAGGAATCGGCCGGCATCGTCACCTCGGACGGCGTCCGCCTCCGCCGCCACGCCGAAATGGGCCTGGTCAATGACGTCTTCAAGCCCGGCGTCCTCGACAAGATCAACGCGCCCAGCGCCATCGGCCACGTCCGCTACTCCACCTCGGGCGCAAGCTGCGCGGGTAACGCCCAGCCCCTGCTCTTCGAGTTCGCCGGCGGCCAGGTGTCCCTGGGCCACAACGGCACCCTGACCAACGCCGCCGCGCTCCGTGCCGAGTTCGAGGCCCGCGGCCACATCTTCCAGACGACCAGCGATTCCGAGATTATCATCCACCTGCTCGCCGCCCCGGAGCACGTCGAGCACGAGCGCCCCCTGGCCAGCGTCCTCGAACGGATCGAGGGCGCCTTCAGCCTGGTGATGCTGCATAACGACCGACTGGTGGCCGTTCGCGACCCCATGGGCTTCCGCCCGCTGTGTATCGGCCGCATGGACAACGGGGCCATCGTCGTCGCGTCCGAAACCTGTGCGCTCGATCAGATCGAGGCCCAGTACATGCGCGACGTCGCCCCGGGCGAAATCCTCACCGTCGACGCGGCCGGCATGCGCAGCGAGCGGTTCGGTCCGGTGGATCCGCCCCGCGGGGGCGCATGCATCTTCGAGCACGTGTACTTCGCCGACCCCAGCAGCAACATCTTCGGCGAAAACGTCCACACCGCCCGCAAGGCCATGGGCAAGGCCCTCGCCCGTGAGGCCTTCGTCGACGCCGACTTGGTGATCCCGATTCCCAACTGCGCCCGCTGCGCCGCGATCGGATATGCCAAGCAGTCGGGCATTCCGCTGGGACGTGGTTTTACGACCAGCCACTACGCCGGGCGCTCCTTCATCCTGCCGGACCAGGATCAGCGCGACCTGGCCGTGCGGATGAAGCTCAACGTGATCAAGGACGCGGTGCGTGGTCGGCGGCTGGTGGTGGTCGAGGACTCGGTGGTGCGGGGGACGACGACGCGCGGCAAGATCAGCGCCTTGTGGAAAGCCGGGGCCAAGGAGATTCATCTCCGCGTGGCGAGTCCGCCGCTGCGGCATCCGTGCTACTATGGCATCGACTTTCCGGATCCGCGCAAGCTGGTCGCCCGTGACCGCACCGTCGAGCAGATTCGCGAATATCTCGGGGTGGATTCCTTGCACTACCTCAGTGCCGAGGCGATGCTGGAGTGCGTGAAGCTGCCGCCGAACACGTACTGCACGGCCTGTTTCACCGGCGATTACCCGACCGAGGTGCTCGTTCCACTGGAGAAACTGGCCCTGGACCCGGAAGCCAAGGAAGACTGAACAACAACCAGCGCCGCGTAACCCGTAATCCGTACCCCGTAATCGGTAATCCGTAATCAGTAATTCGTAATTCGTAATTGGCACACCCCCCATGGCTCAACGCGGACTCACCTACAAGGATGCCGGGGTCGACGTGGAGGCCAACGCCCGCTGGGTGGATCGCATCCAGCGCGCCATGCGCAGCACCTACGGGCCGCGGGTGATCAGCCGGCACAACGCCTTCGCCGGCTTGTTCCGCCTCGACTACGATGAGGCCCTCTTCCGCCGCAACTATCGCAACCCCGTTCTCGTCGCCTGCGCCGACGGCGTGGGCAGCAAGGTCATGCTCGCCGTCGAACTCGGTGACCTCAGCACCGTGGGCATCGACCTCGTGGCCATGAACGTCAACGACATGATCACCTGCGGGGCCGAGCCGCTGTTCTTTCTCGACTACCTCGCGGTCCACGGCATCGAGCCCGACGCCATGGCCGTGCTCATGGAAGGCATCGCCGCGGGCTGCCGGGAGTCGGACTGCGCCCTGCTGGGGGGCGAGACGGCCGAGATGCCCGACCTGTACGGTCCCGGCGAGCTCGACCTGGGCGGCTTCGCCGTCGGCGTGGTGGAACTGGGCCGGCAGGTCGATCCGCAGCGGGTGCAGCCCGGCGACCGGATCATCGGCCTGCCTTCGTCGGGGATTCATTCGAACGGTTATTCCCTGGTGCGGAAGGTGATTCAGAGAAACCGTCTTCGGCTCGACGCTGCGTACGACGAGCTGGGCGAGACGCTGGGCGCGGCGGTTCTGCGGCCGACGCGCATCTACGTACAGTCCATCCTCCGGCTGCTCGCCGGCTACCGGCGGAAGCGGGTGGTGACCGGGATGGCCCACATCACCGGCGGGGGGCTGGCGGAGAACCTGGCCCGGGCGCTGCCGGCCGGTTGCGGGGCGACGCTGAACCTCAAGGCCTGGGCGCCGCCGCCGATCTTTCCCTTCATTGAAAGCCGCGGCGTGCGGCGCAGCGAGATGTTTCGGGTGTTCAACATGGGCATTGGGTATGCCATTATCGTGCGGCCCGATTTCGTCGAGGGCGTCTGCCGCCGCCTGCGCAAATCCGGCGAGCATCCCGTCGTGATCGGCCGGGTCAAACGCGGCAAGGGCGTTACCCTGCGTTAAGTTGCACGCATTGCGCGCGGCGAGGAAACCTGCGCTGGATCAGGGCGACGAAAGCAAGCCCCGTCATGATGAGCGTTGCGGGCTCGGGCACGACCGTAAGCAGGAGTGGTTCGGCGGGGATGTACATCTTGCCGATGATGATGTTTGGGCGCCCCGCATCCAAGCTCCAGTAGCCCGCATAGTAGGCGCCATACCGCGGGCCGAATTCAACCTGCTCCCCCATTGCGTCATACATCAGCGCGTCATGGGGCTCACACGGCGGGCCTGGACAGAAGATGTCGTGGCCCAGATAGAGCTGGTTCTCGCCGGGGCTCAAGCCGACGATCTCGATTTGATCGAGAATGATCGAAGTCGGGCCGCTGATCGGATCTGTTCCGTCCCAGACCTGATCCAGCCGATAGCCCAGCGCCGGCGAGAAAGGTATTGCCGGCATACTGCTGCGATCATACGTGTAACCTGGACCGGCGAAGAAATCTGGTGACAACCCCACAATGTCGAACCGCGGTGTCGGGGTGCTCGAGGAGGTATTACTGATTGTGACCTCCACACCTTCAACCCAGCCGAATGTATCAGTAAAATCATCGTCGCTGGCGAGATCCAGCCGCACATTGAGAATTGCATGCTCCCCCACCTGCAGTACCGGGTGATCACTACCGGATAACGCATCCCATTCCAGTGAGATCGCCGCACCTTGCGCACTCCAGGCCATACCGGAGAGAGCGACAATCGTTACCAAAGTTCGTTGCATGGCATGTCCCTCCGTCGAGTTGTCGATGAGAACCCAGACGTTCAGTATACACCATCCGTTGCCATGCGGTTAAATACTAAATCGGCCGAAAATACCCACTGCGACAAAATGTCCAGATCCCGCTCTGGTGTGGTAGACTGGGGGGACTTCTGGTGGGTGCAGTGGGACTGAAGTAGGCGGCCGACCGGGTGCTAATGGTCGTCATGATCCGTTTCCTCGTTGCCGCGGACGATGGTGATGGGGCAGTCCGGCAGGGCCTCGAGGAACTTCTTGCCGTAGTGCTTGCTCACCACGCGCGGGTCGAGGACCGCCACAATGCCGCGGTCGCTCTTCGCGCGAATGAGCCGGCCGAAACCCTGCTTGAACTTCAGAATCGCCTCCGGCAACTGGTACTCCATGAAGGGGTTGCCCCCGCGACGCTTGATCTGCTCGACGCGGGCTTCGACGGTGGGGCGGTCGGGCACGGCAAAGGGCAGTCGGGTGATGATGATGTTGCTCAGCGCCTCGCCCGGAACGTCGACCCCGGTCCAGAAGCTGTCCGTGCCGAAGATCACGCTGCGCGCGTCCTCGCGGAAGCGGGCGAGCATGTTCGACCGGGGCATGCCCTCGCCCTGCACCAGCAATTCGATGTCGCGCTCGGCGAAGAACGCGCGCAACGCGTCCGCGCAGCGGTTCATCAGGTCGTAGCCGGTGAACAATACGAAGGCCCGCCCGTCGGTCATGCGGATGTACTTCTCGATTGCGGCGCAGGCGGCCGGCAGGTAGGCGTCGCGGTCGGCCGGGTCGGGCAGGTCGGCCTCCACGTACACCCGCACATTGGCCGCATAGTCGAACGGCGAGCCCAGCGTGGCCTGGGTCGCATCCTCCACCCCCAGGCGCTGGCGGATGTAGGCGAAATCGTCGTCCGCCCGGGTGGTGAGCGTCGCGCTGGTCATGATCACGCTGGGCACGCTGGTGAAAAGGCTTTCGCGCAGGGCGCCGGCGACGTCGATAGGCCGGGCGTTCAGCGTGACCCGCCGCATGCGCCCCTGGGCCACGTCCATCCAGTACACGCAGCCCTCCGTGTCCTGTTGGAGAATCGCGTCCAGCGTGTCGGCGCAGACGGTGAGGCGTTCCATCTGGGCGTTGATCTCGAAGCGGTCTTCCTCTTCGTCGATCTGACTGCGCAGGGTGCGCAGCCGTGCGTGCACCTCGCGGAGCGCGGCGCTGAGTTCGTTCTGGATGGGGGGCGGGGCGTTGAGCCGGCCGTTGCGGCGCCCCTGGGTCTGCTGCCAGTCGACCAGGGCGTCGAAGTAGCGAAGCATCATGTCGCGGGCGTTGTTGACCGCGCGCAGGGCGGTATCGGAGTGGAAGCCGGCGAGCAGTCCGCGGCGGGTGCGCGGGTTGTACAGGCTGTTGAGCAGGTAGCGGACCTGGGTGTCGGCCAGGCTGGCGCCGAAGTGATCGCCGGCGACCTGCTCGATGGTGTGGGCTTCGTCGAGGATGGCGAAGTCGTAGTCGGGCAGGATGCCGGCCCCGGCCTGCCGCACCGCCAGGTCGGAGAAGAACAGGGCGTGGTTGACGATGAGCAGTTGGGCGTTGCGGGCGCGGCGGCGGGCCTGCTGGTAGTGGCACTTGGTGTAATACTGGCAGCGTCGGCCCATGCAGTTGCCGTGCTCGCTCTTGACCAGGTCCCACACGTCGGGCCGGGGCACGATGGGCAGGTCGGCCAGCGATCCGTCGGTCGTCTGGTAGGCCCAGTCCTCGATCTGCCAGAGTTGCTCCTTCTGCTCCTCGTCGACGAACAGCCCGTCCTGACGCCGGCTGGCCTGGGCAAGCCGCCGCAGGCCGATGTAGTTGGAGCGCCCCTTCACCAGGACGGCCGAAAACTCGTCCGGCAGCACCGACGACAGAAACGGTATGTCCTTGTTGATGAGCTGCTCTTGCAGGGCGATGGTGTGCGTACTGATCACCACTCGGTCGCGATGGTTCGAAACCCGCTCGATCGCCGGCAGCAGATAGGCGAAGCTCTTGCCCACGCCGGTGCCGGCCTCCACCAGCAGATGCTCGCGCTGGTCGAAGGCCTCGGCCACAAGCTGGGCCATCCGCACCTGCTGCGGGCGAGGCTCGAAGCCGGGCAGCTTCTTGGAGATCAAACCCTTCGATGAAAGATTGCTGACCGCGTTCATATCCGCATCCTGCCTGGCGTCGGCGGACGGCGCCGCCGGTGCATGGAACCGGCGATTGTAACGCAAGATCGGCCGGTTCGCGCCCTTCGCGGCGTGGCCGTCGCCGGCGCCATTGCTGTTGCCGTTGCGGGCGTGGTGGTCGCCGCGGGCAAGAGGGCCGGGGCGCCGGCCGGGGGCCATGTCGGCATCGCGTCCGCCGGCGCTGGCGGGTCTGCTGCGGGGGGCGTGTCCGGCGCCACCGTGCAGGCCGCTGCGGTGGACTCTGCTGCGGGCATTGGACGCCCCTGCGCCGCTGGGTACCATCCGGCCAACATGATCGCCGACGCCGCACCCGCTGTCACCGCCGCGCTGCCCAACGAGGCCATCTTCCTCGCCCACCTGGTGTGCGCGGGCTTGGTGCTGCTGTTGGCCGGTCGGCTGGGGCGCACCTGGCTGGTGGCGCTTATCGTGGTCTGCACCATCCTGATGAACATCGCGGTGAACAAGACCATCACCCTGTTCGGGCTGGAGGTCACCGGCGGCAACGTGCTGTTCGCCACGGTGTTTCTGGCCAACGACGTGCTCAACGAGCATTTCGGCAAGCAGGCCGCCCGGCAGGGGGTGCTGATCGGCTTCGGCGCCGGCCTGGTCGTGGTGGTGATGATGCAGTTCGTGCTCTGGTACGCCCCCAACGCCTACGACGCCGCCCAGGAGCCCATGCGGTTTTTCTTCGGGGTGGCCAGTTTTCCCCGCATCGTGATCGCCTCGATGGTCAGTTACCTGCTGGCCCAGGTGCTCGACATCCAGGTTTACCAGGCCATTCGGCGCTGGTCGGGCGGGACACGGCTGCTGTGGTTGCGGAGCAACGCGTCGACCTGGCTGGCGCAGGCGTTTGACACGGTATTTTTCACGACGGCCGGCATCACGGCCCTTCCGGCGCTGGGCCTGGTCGAGGCGCCCATTCGGGGCTGGAGCATGTGGTGGCAGGCGGTGGTGTTTGCCTACGTGATCAAGATCGGCGCCGCGGCCTTTGACACCGGCTTTTTGTACCTGACCACCTGGCGTCCCCTCATCCCGCCCGGCTCGCAGCACCAGGCCCGGTAGGACCGGCCGAGGCGTTTTTCCGCGGGTTCGGGCTTCATGGCCGGGTAGGGCGGGCTGTGCCCGCCGAAGATCAACGTTGACGCCTCTCTGGCCGGTGCAAGCGGGCACGACCACAGCGCGGTTCCGGCCGGGCAAACGGCGCCGGACCCGCCCATCGAGGCGACCGACGCGGCTGCGAGCTGACGGTCGGGCGCTGCCTGGTGGATGGCCGGCTGGTTCGTTTTTCAGGGTTGGGAATACGCAGTTTGCGCAAGCTGGGCTGTAAAGTGAGACTCGCAAACGGCTTCGTTTTTTCATTTTTTCGTATGCGCTCGGTCGTCTACACCTTGGCAAATCGGTCAGCGTGAGCGGACGTTGGGTTTGCGTCAGAGGGTGGTTGGGTTGAGTTGCCTGGTCTTCCAGGCGGCGGGCAACAGCGTGGCTGTGTCGTCGCCGCGGGGCAGGCGATCGATGATGTCGCGGAGATAGACGAAAGGGTCCAGCCCGTTGGCCCGGCAAGTCGCGACGATCGAGTAAATGATGGCTGCCCGGTGACCGCCGGATTCGCTGCCCGCAAAAGTCCAATTGCGTCGCCCGATTACCACGTGACGCATGGCCCGCTCCGACGCGTTGTTATCCAGAGGAATGACCGGGTTGTCGAGGAATCGCGTCAGCGGCTGCCACTGGTTCAGCAGATAGCCCACCGCCTGGCCCACGTTGCTACGCGGCAAGACCTCCACGGACCAGGCATCCGCACAGGATCGAATCTCCGCAACCAGTGGAGCCGACTCCGTGCGGCGCAGCGCCAGATGCTCGGCGTCGCCGAAGGAGACCGGCTGGCCATCCTGCGAGCCAGTTCGCTTGGCAGCCTCGACGGCTTGCTCCCGCGACGCCTTCGCCTTTCGCTCTGCAGCGAAGAGATCCTGGACCAACTTCAGCATGCGCCCGCAACGACGGCGATCGTCGAATCGCGCATCGTAGAACTTGCGCCGCGCATGCGCCCAACAACCCGCGTGGATCAGCGCGTACTGTTGAACCGCTTCGTTGTAACTGGCGTGGCCGTCGGTGAGCAGCGTTCCCTCAAAGCCCGACAGGAATGACGACGGGCCTGCCCGGCTGTGCGACGTCGTGAAGTCGTACAACACCAGCCGCGACGATTCGCAGAGATAGGTCCACAGGTAACCCGTGGCTGTTCGCCCCTTCAAGCTCTCCAGCTGGTACGGAACCGGCGTGTCGTCCGACTGGATCAGGCTGCCGGACAACAACTGAGTCCTGAGGCGGTCATAGACCGGCAGGAGCAGGTCCGCCATCCGGCCCACCCAATCGCACAGCGAAGCGACCCCGATCTCCACGTGGTGACGCCGCAACATGCCCTGCAACCGGTTCAATGGAATATGATCGGCATACTTGCTGGTCAGAAGATGGGCCAGCAAGCCGGGCCCCGCGATCCCCTTGTCGATCGGACGAGGTGGCATCGGAGCGATATGCACGCCTTCTTCGCATGCGCGGCAGGCGTACTTGGGACGGATGTGCCGACGCTTGAACAGGCTGCCGGGGTTGTAATCGAGTTCTTCCGTAACCTCTTCGCCGATTCGGCTCATCGACTCTCCGCAGCAAGGGCAAGCCGTGTCTTCCAGGGGATACGCCACGTCTTCAGACGGCAGATCGTCCGGCAGCGGCTTGCGGCCATGGCCCTTGCGACGCTGGTAGGTGATCTCTTCTCGCTCAGCCTCTTCCTGCAGAGCCTCCATCTGTGACTGGAGTTCCTTGAACAGAAGCAGTTGCTTCGGGTCGATCTTCTCGCTGCGCTTCCCGAACAGCTTGTGCTTGAGGTAGGCGAGCTGGGACTCCAGCTCTTTGATCCGCGCTTCGCGATCCTCGAGTTGGACGTCACGGTCGGCGAGGCGCGCATCACGGTCGACGACCTTCTGGTGCGTTTCGAGCACCAGGTGTTTGAGCGTATCGATGTCGTTGGGGAGTTCAGTGAGTGTCATTCATGCGTCATCCTTGACGACACGAATGATATCAGATGGTCTCCACGCGATCAACAAAGTACACGCGGCTTTGACAAGAACTTACGCCAAGCGGCGCGGCGTGAACCGCGCGCGGCGCTTCGCACCCTTCAGATCGATGCCTTCCAGAATCAGCGACAACTCCGCGGCTTCGACTTCGGCGCGCCGCCCGCGTTTCGCGTCGAACAGGCCCAAGTGAAATCGCCCCTTCTCGATGCGTTTGTAATACAGGCACAGGCCGGAGCGATCCCAGAACAGAATCTTCGTTCGATCGCGACGGCGATTGAAGAAGACGAACAGGTGGCCCGACAACGGATCTTCCCCGACCACCTGCTGTGTCGCTGCCGCCAGGCCATCAAAGCCCTTCCGCATATCGGTTGCTTCCAGGCATATGAAGATGCGAACGGTCGGCGGAAGCGTCAGCACGATTCCACCGTCCGGATCAAGCGGGCCGTAAGCGCCCACCAGAACCCTTCTTGACTGGTCGGCTATCCTGTCTGGCGTGTTGATTCACGCGTGTTTGATGGCCAGGAGGTTGCACATGGCTCGTTCGTCCGACC
>NPIE01001185.1_pt1 | contig 20545 bp, 21 predicted proteins | sample 8637661 | NCBI WGS metagenome assembly NPIE01 (sample SAMN07420842, study PRJNA396082) | bioreactor metagenome | isolation source: sample BA12 brine-fed electro-methanogenic bioreactor BA | place: Japan: Kochi | collected 2016-12-09
AAAAAGGTCCAGGACCTGACCCCCGGGGTTAAAAAAGGGAGTCTGAGTTTGAGCTTTTTGTGTTTCGCGCAAGCGAAAATGCAAAAGATCCAAAATCTGACCCACGCAAATAAAAACAACCAAAAAAGGAGCCCCAAATGATCGACTCCTTCATCACCTCAAAAACACGCGTCAAGCTCATGCTCAAGTTCTTCACCAACCCCCGGACCCGAGCCTACCTCCGGGAGCTGGCCGAAGAATTCGGCGAGAGCACCAACGCCGTGCGGGTGGAGCTCAACCGCATGTCCGAGGCGGGGCTCCTTGAGAGCGAAAACGAGGGCCGCACAAAGCTCTACCAGGCCAACACACGGCACCCGCTCTTTCCGGAGCTCCGCAGCATCACCCTCAAGACCCTCAGGCTCGACTCGCTGGTAGACGACATCATCCAGCGCCTGGGCAACGTGGAACTGGCCTTTGTCACCGGCGACTATGCCAAAGGCATCGACTCGGGCCTGGTGGACCTCATGCTCGTGGGCGACATCGACGAAAGCTACCTCAAAAACCTGGTCGATAAGGTCGAAAAAATGACCAAACGAAAGATTCGGTATCTCGTGCTCTCCCGCGACGAATACCAGCGCCTCAAAGAACGCTTCGAGCAAGACAAGGTCCTGGTCCTCTGGAAGGGCAACAACGGCAAAAAAACGAAGGAGAAACAGACCGATGCCTGAGACGACCACGGAAGTCACCACGGAAGTCACCACGGAAGTTAAACTTCTGTCCGTGCTTAAGGGAGAAATGAGTAAAAAAGACCTAATGCGAGCACTGCACCTGAAAAACGAGGAGCACTTCCGTAAGTCATACCTTCAACCTGCACTAACAAATGGCCTGATCGAAATGACCATTCCCGACAAGCCCAAAAGCCGGAATCAACGATATCGGCTTACAGAAAAAGGGAAAAGGATATTAGAAGAAAAGGCCACTGGCGTCTAGAATCGAAGCAAAGGCACTATTCCACGGCACGCCGAAAGCACACGAAGGAGGCAACCAATGCGCGTCTGCATGATCGGAACAGGATACGTTGGACTCGTCACCGGGGCATGCCTTGCCGAACAGGGCAACCATGTCTGGTGCGTCGATGTTGACCAGGACAAGATCGCCAGGCTCAATGCGGGAGAGGTCCCCATCTACGAACCCGGCCTGGAGGACATCATCAAGCGGAACGTCTCCCAGGGACGGCTCAAGTTCACCACCGACACCGAGGAAGCCGTCAACAGCAGCCTCTTCGTCTTCATCGCCGTTGGGACCCCGCCCGACGGAAACGGTCACGCCGACCTCACATACGTCCTGCAGGTGGCACAAGACATCGGCTCATGCATGGAGGGCTACAAGATCATCGCCACCAAGTCCACCATCCCCGTGGGGACCACCCACAAAATACAGGGCGTCATCACCGAAGAGCTCACAAGGCGGGGCCGCTCGGACATCGACTTCGACGTGGCCTTCTGCCCCGAATTCCTCAAGGAAGGCTCCGCCGTGGACGACTTTTTGAGCCCCGACCGCATCGTCATCGGGACCGAAAACGACAGGACCTCGGAGTTCCTCAAGGAACTCTTCGCGCCCTTCGTGCAGCGGGAGCCCCGAATTCTCGACATGAGCGTCACCTCGGCGGAACTGACCAAGTACGCCGCCAACTCCATGCTGGCCACCCGCATCAGCTTCATGAACGAGCTGGCAAGTTTTTGCGAAACCGTCGGTGCCGACATCGAGGAAGTCCGCCGCGGCATCGGCACCGACAAACGGATCGGCCCCGCCTTTTTGTACGCCGGTATCGGGTATGGAGGGGCCTGTTTTCCCAAAGACGTCAAGGCCCTCATCCAGTCGGCTAAAAACAAGGGCAAAAGCCTTTCCATCCTCCAGGCTGTGGAAGACGTCAACACAAACCAGAAGTACAGCTTCCTCGAAAAAATCTGCAAGCACTTCAACAACAACATCACCGGCAAGATCTTCGCCATCTGGGGCCTGAGCTTCAAGCCCCACACCGACGACATCCGGGAAGCCCCGGCGATAGAGATCATCAAGGAACTGACCGAAAAAGGCGCAAAGGTTCAAGCCTTTGACCCCGTCGCCATGGACAACACCAGGCCCCTTTTCGAAGATAACAAAAACGTCCACTTCGCCGACGACGAATACAACGCCCTCGAAGGAGCCGACGCCCTGATCCTCGTCACCGAATGGCCCCAGTTCCGCAGACCCGACTGGGAGCGGATGAAGGAACTCTTGACCAAACCGGTGGTCTTCGACGGGCGGAACCAGTACGACCCGGGTAAGATGAAGAAGATGGGGTTTGAATATTTTGGAGTTGGGAGAAAGCACGTTTGACGCATCAAAAAATTCCACTTAAGGCCTATCGAGATTCTTTTGTTCGAACTTGGTTGAACTCTCACCTTGAAAAACCAAAAGGCGCCCCAGAAAAGTTTTTGGATCTCATGTTTTTTAAGAACACGAAAATGATAAAAATTCAGGCCTAAAGAACTGGACGATGCCACTTTGAAAAATTTCGTAAGAAATCTCATCCCTGGAATCACGAATTTCCTCCGAAAACCATTTGTCCGCAACGTTACCATCGTTGTGAGTGGAACCGCTGCTGCTCAGGTAATAACAATCGCCTTTTCCCCATTGATCACACGCATCTATGGACCGGAGGCTTTCGGTTTGCTTGGTATCTTTCAATCATTGGTGGCCATACTTACTCCCATTGCTGCCCTGGCCTATCCCATTGCTATCGTTCTGCCCAAAGAAGATTCTGAAGCCAAAGGACTGGTAAAACTCTCTTTTCTGGTTTCTGCTACAATATTTTGCGCTGCTACGATTATCTTGCTGGCCGGCGGAGACAAGCTTCTCGCTCTGCTCGATTCGAAAGCCATCGCCCCCTATATTATGTTCGTCCCCTTGTCAATGGTCTTTACGGCCTTCATGCAGATCGGTCAACAATGGTTGATCCGAAAGAAACAATTCGCCATAACCGCCAAGGTAGAAGTCCTCCGGGCCTTCCTGCTCAACTCGGCCATAACAACGATCGGCTGGATAAATCCTGTGGGAGCTGTCCTTGTAGTACTTGCGACGTTAGGGCATGGTCTTCACGCGGCAATGCTTTGGTTGGGGATAAAAAAATCAAAGAAGTTGCGGGGCAGCCCGGCTCTAAAAGAAACATCCCAGATGTCACTGGGTAAACTAGCGAAACAGTACTACGATTTTCCACTGTACCGGGCTCCTCAAGTTTTTTTGAATGCTATTTCCCACAGTCTTCCGGTTCTTCTCCTGGCCAGTTATTTTGGCCCTTCCGCTGCAGGGTTTTATACGATTTGCAGAACCGTCCTCTCAATGCCGTTCCGCTTGATAGGAATAGCGGTAGGAGATGTTTTTTATCCACGAGTCACAGAGGCTTATCACAGGGGCGAAGATGTTTCGAGGCTCATTCTAAAAGCCACGCTTGCCTTAGCAGGGGTTGGCTTTCTCCCTTTCGCCGTTGTCGTAGCCTTTGGACCACAGCTATTCTCTTTTGTATTTGGAGTGGAATGGGTCAGAGCGGGCGAATACGCACGCTGGATGGCCCTTTGGATGTTTATGGGCTTTGTAAACCGGCCGAGTGTTGTCGCAATTGCCACCCTTTCAATCCAAAGATTTTTCCTGATTTTTGAATTCATAAGTATTGGCAGTCGGATTGTCGCTTTAGCAATTGGCTTTTTCTTTTTCCATAATGACGTAACAGCTGTAGCATTATTTGCTCTTGTTGGTATATTGCTAAATCTTTTTCTGATTTCTATTACTCTAATTCGAGCGAAATCCCTCGGAGGAGCTGCATAACTATGAGCGATTTTTTGTTTTCTTCCATCGAGAAGCCTGGGTAATATTCCTTGATAGACGGGGGAAAAGGGCTTGCACAAAACACTCATCTGGATGTAAATTGACAGGAAGTGATAAAAGTGAAAAAGGTAATTACATATGGAACTTATGACTTGCTGCATATCGGCCATATCAATATATTAGAAAGAGCGAAAAGACTTGGAGATTACCTGATTGTAGGTCTTTCTACTGACGAGTTTAATACAGGCAAGCACAAAACTGCTTTTTATCCTTACAAACATAGGAAACGAATTTTGGAAGCTATAAGGTATGTCGACCTGGTTATCCCAGAAAAGACTTGGGAACAAAAAATCGAAGACATCAGGAAACATAACGTTTCCATTTTTGTTATGGGTGAAGACTGGTCGGGGAAATTTGATTTTTTAAAAGAATACTGCGACGTAATATATCTACCAAGAACCAAAAATATTTCCACCACATTGATAAAAAACAAATTAAAAAACGGAACAAAGAATTCAATTTAAACAAATTTTTCGGTAATTAGGGCTTCCTTAACAAGCCCCTTGAAATTACCTAGGACCTGTTTTACGGTCTCTTCGTCACTGGTCTTGAGCCGGGTCTGAATGACGAGGTATAGTGCTCCCCATAGCCAACAGGCCACAAATAAGACACGATATAAGGGTGTCTTGAGGGGGTGTTGGTAATGGCGGAAGGAGAAGTTCAGAAAAACGAAGTGCAGCGGTGGACAGCGAAAAGACGAGCGGCACTGGTCCTTCAAATCCTGAAGGGAAAGACAAGTGTTACAGAGGCAGCGAGAACTCATGGCCTTACCGTGGCTGAGGTGGAACGCTGGAAGGACCGATTCCTCGCAGGGGCGGAAAACGCCTTGAGGAGCCGGCCCAGGGACGAAGAAGCACAGAAGGAAGCATTGATCCAGAGACTGGAGCGAAAAGTCGGGCGCATGGCCCTTGAGATTGACATCATGCAGGAGGCGATGAAGCCCTACCGCCCTTTCGACGACACGACGTCCAGCGAGTGAGAGAACAAATTCCTCACGCCTCTGAGCGGAAGATCTGCGAGGTCCTGGGCGTTTCAAGAAGCAGCTGCCAGCCAGGTCGAAAGAAACGGGAGAAGAGTCTTCACGCAATAGTGAAGATGGATCAGGATCTGGTCACGAAAATCCAGCAGGTGATACAGCAACACCCGACCTACGGATACAGAAGGATATGGGCCATACTGCGATATCGGCAGGGCCTGCTGGTCAACAAGAAGGCTGTCTACAGGATCCTGAAGCTCAAAAGATGGTTTCTTCACCATAGGGAGAAGACGCCGAGACCGCGGGTAAAGGGACGCAGAAGCATTGCGACTGAAAGCAACTCGAGATGGGCAATAGACATCACCCACATCCCCTGCGGAAGAGATGGCTGGGGGCACCTGGTAGCTTTGATCGACTGTCATGACCGAAGCTGTGTCGGTTTCGAGTTCGCTCTCAGAGGACGTGCCAATGAAGCTGAAAGGGCTTTGGAAGATGCCTGTATCAACCGGTTTGGAACCACCAGGAGCAAGGAGCACAAACCCATAATCCGAAGCGATAACGGACTTGTGTTTCAGAGTAAAAGATTCAGGGATCTCTGCAGGGATTACGGCTTGCCTCAGGAATTCGTTACACCGTATACGCCGGAACAAAACGGCATGATCGAGCGGTTTTTCAGGAGCTTGAAAGAAGAATGCGTGTGGTTGAAAGACTTTTTGTCTTTTGAGGAAGCGCGGCAAGCTGTAATACAGTGGATTCGCTGGTACAACGAGGGACGGCCGCATCAGGAACTGGGGTATCTTTCACCTGAGCAGTATCGGCTACAACAAGCGGCCTTGGTGGCTTGAAATCAGGGGAGCATTACAGAGGGCCCCAAAGGCGACGCGGAACGGCAACGCAGGATTGCCCGTTTTGCCGAAGTTCTTTCTGTACCGGGAGATTTCTTCAAGTTCATCCCAGGGGATGATGTGTGCCAGACGAACCCAACGATTGTTCGGGTTCAACTTCCCTGCGAAGGGCAGTTCAAAGCGGATGGTCATCTGGGCGTCAGGCAACTTATACACAGGCATCTCCTCCGGGTCTGCAAGGTTTAGAGGCATTCAGACCCCCTTTTCATGCACCATTATCGCCGAAAACAGCCTGTGAATCCATTATTTGCAAGGCTTTGCGTGTTGTTCAGGAAGCCCTAATTAACTTGCAAATAGATTTGTATAACCTGTAAGAACTTTTGCCATCACTATAAGAAAAGCAAATCTGTTTTATCCTCTCTCTTTCTTTTTGGTAATAATTTGCGTTATTAATTGAATTTTTTATTTCACGCAAAAGATCGTTTACATTGAATGCCCGCGAGGGTACAAGTAAATTTTCGTAACCCTCCATAAAACCTCTGTCTTCTTCTTGATAATATTGTAAATCGTATTGAAACAACACTACAGGTCTGTCTGCAAGCAAGAAATCATAATAGACAGAGGAATAATCTGTTACTAAAAGATCTAATTGTGGCAAAATACCGTAGATGTCTTCTTTTGAATCTAAGATGATATGATTACTCATCTTTTTATTATCTGTTCCAGCTTTAGCATAATGGTCTTTCATTACAACGTATATTTTGTTTTTCACAAAAAAAGTCTCTATTTTCGAGCGCTCTTCCTCCTTATTGGTCCCCCAAAAAAGGTCTTTCCCATTGTCTCTAAAAGTTGGGAAATAACCAATTACAACATAACCCTCTTCTTTTATTTTCTGTATTTGCAAGATTACTTCGTGTGCGGCCTCTTCACGTTGCCAAGAACAAAAAAACACATCGTTCCTAGGATACCCCGCTTCAATGCACTTGTCTTTTGGAACTTGAAAAGCTTTCCCCAAAAGATTCGTAGTATACCTCGAAGTTGTCAAAAGGAAAAAACGTCCTGTTTGCCAAGCTACAGGATACGCAAAAATATTTGCCAATCGTTTTGCATGTTGCAATATCGATTTGTGATTTTCTCTATTATTATTTACATATTTCCCCACCTTTTTCATCGGAATCCCGTGCCAAAGGTTTACGCAAAGAGCACCATTAGAAGTCCACGGATTGATGTCGAAAAAGGATTGATCGATAATATGCACACTCGCTCTTAGGCTAAACCATATACCCCATGGCGACCACACATGAAAAGCTTCTCCCGAATAGCTGCTTCTTATTTGTTTGATAACCTCATTATTTCTAGAAAGCCATACTACCCTCTTTTTTGTGAATCTATGTACGTATAAAAAAAAGGCTTTAGAATTATCAGCAAACCTATCTCCGAACCACCCTCCCACGACCCACAGGTTTTTCTCCCTAGGCACAACAAAACACAAGATTAAAAAAACCAAATTCAATATTGAGCTCCAACACTTATTAAGTATTCTTATTAATAAGTTTTTCTTTTTAACTTTTGTGAAGGGTTTTATTGTTTGCCCCTCCTTTGAATAGATTAATCATTATACTGTTCCTGCATCTTATCGATCATTAACCGAGTGGCCTCTTCCCATTTCGGCATGTAGTGTGAGCGTAGCGTTGATAAAACAGAGCACTTGGGCCTTTTTGCGTTTGTGGGGAAATCATCACTACCCGTTGGGTTAATGACCCCACGCCAATTTTTGCATTGAAGTATTTCCTTCGCCCATTCATACCTGCTGCAGTACCCTGCGTTTGTTATATGACACAACCCCCAGGCTCTTCCCTGAAGCAAGGCATATACCGTCTCGGCCAGGTCCGGAGCATACGTGGGGGATGACACCTGGTCGTCTACCACGCGAAGCTCCGTTTTTGCCTCTGCCCATTTCAGGACTTTTTTGGGAAAACATGATTCGGCTTTCCCTTTGACACCAAACACCCAGCTGACTCTTGCAAGGATATATTTTCTGCAGAGGCTTTGGACGTAGTGCTCGCCCAGAAGTTTGCTCTTACCATATGCGTTGATGGGGTTAGGGGCGTCGACTACAGTGTACGGGCTACCCTTGGTCCCATCAAAAACGTAGTCTGTGCTGAATGTAACCAAGGGAATTCCCGTCTCTTCACAGGCAATGGCCAGGTTCCTCGGCCCGATCCCGTTGACCAAAAAAGCCTGCTCCCAGTCGGTTTCGGCCTTGTCGACATCGTTGTAAGCTGCCCCGTTGAAAACAGCCTCTGGCTTGTAAGTCAATACGGCTTCACGAACGGCCTTGAGATCGGTGATGTCGAGTTCTTTCCTCCCCAAGGCGACGTAATTTTCTTTTTTTGCGTCGAGCAAATCAGCGAAAGCCAAAGACGCCTGGCCGTCCTTGCCGGTAATGAGAAACTTCATCGATTCTGACTCCCTTTGCCTTCATACGTAAAAGGCGATTCCATGTCTTTGAAAAAGGGTAACACTTGATCTTTTTCCGAAAGAACCGGCTCGATGTCACCTAACGGCCAGTCTATCTGTACATCGGGATCATCCCAGCGGATGCCCCCTTCACCACCGGGATCGTAAAAATCAGTGCATTTGTAGTTGAAGTCGGCCACCTCGGAGAGGACGAGGAAACCGTGGGCAAAACCCGGTGGCACATAGAACATCTTGTGGTTTTCATCATCCAGGGTGAGACCATACCAGGACCCGAAAGTTGGCGAGCCTTTCCGCAAATCAACGGCAACGTCAAACACTATACCTCTGGTGACTTTGACAAGCTTTCCCTGGGGCCGGCGGGTTTGAAAGTGAAGGCCCCTGAGCACACCTTTTGTTGACCTCGACATGTTATCCTGGACAAAATCCATCGCAAGCCCTGCTTCCCGAAAGGCTTTCCGGTTGAAGGATTCGAGAAAAAATCCGCGTTGATCGGGGAAGACCTGCGGTTCGATGACCAGCAGGTCCGGGATCGGTGTCTCCTGAATTGTTATTTTGGCCATAGGTTCACCTCATTATTCCTGGAGCAGGTCCAGCAAGTATTGCCCGTACCCGTTTTTCGCAAGGGGTCTCTTAACTAGCCCCATTTTGATACTGAATGGCATTATTTGGGTTCGAAAGCCAAATTTTGCCTCTAGCTCTAGAAGTGCGGAATGCGTTTATCGAAGACATCGAAATTATCAAATAACCCATACCAATAGGGTTATTGAGAAACGGGTTAACGGAAGAAACAACACATAGCATAAATAGCCCAATTAACAAAGAACGGATTTGAACGGATTCTTGTTGACTAAGACATTTTGAAATCTTGAATCCTACAAGAAATGTTTTCAGAATCATAAAGATGTAGGCTAAGAAACCCAACAATCCAGTTAATACAAGCAGTTCCATCCAAAATAGTTCAAATTTTGTCATTATTCTCGTCTTTATTTCGCTGACAAAAACAACCTCGGTACCGAACCCTTTTCCTAAGAATAAGTTTTCAGACCAAAGAGACATCAGCGTTTTTAATTGATCACTTTTTATAATGTAACTACTGTCATTTACGTTAATTCTATTTACGAAAGCCGTCCAAGCATACTCTCCTAAAGTTAATGCCATTACAGTAAAAATCATTACCAACGCGAGCATAACGTATATTCTTTTACCGCCCTTAGATATTAAACCAACTCCGACAATACCTACGAATAAAGCAATCCAAATTCCCATAGTCATTGTTGTCAAACAGCCCATAAAGAGGATTATCATATATACAACATTGACAAAATTACGTTCCTTTTTCAAGTTTACCCATCGCATCATTATATTTATAAAAGCAATCGCCATATAAGGACTCGTCTTGAAAAACACACTTGGAAGTCCATACCTTATTGCTAAATGTCCGTAATAATGTTTTTGCATAACACGATTTATTATATTAAACATGCCCGGTTCTACTTTTATCAACACAAAGAGGCATATTGTCAGCACAGCAAAGATTACAGCCCCTATATTAAATAATTTTACAACTTGAAGAGCTTTTTCTTTTGAGTCAATAAATATAGTAAAAGGCAAAAGCATGAACAAGTATAAATAGCCCTTGCTCGCAAAAATTATATCTTCTGGCGAGTATCCTCTTAAAATACCGTTGATAACAGCTACCAAATACAGTGCAAAAAAGGTGAAAAGAGGCGCATAAAAGAGGTTTTTCGGAGTTTTAAAACCTTTTTTCCAAACATCTACAATAAAGAAAAGCATCGCAGAAAGGAATAGAACATATCTAGGAGTTAACGGGCCAAACGAAAATATCCTACCTGCTCCTCCATAAATCAGATCCAATACAACTAAAAGTCCCAAAAAACAAATCCTTTTACCCTTTACCAAATTTACAACTACGTTTCCCTTGCTACTTGAGACAATGTACACCATTTTTTGGCACCCACCGTTTGCTCTTTATCTTTAGTCATTCTGCGCAAAGTCGATTATGATTCGTTTTCGTTATCCCTCCCAGAGCTCTTTAAAACCAACAGAATCAAGAACGTTATGTTTTTGTGCTTGAGAGATAGCTTAAAGGAGCGAAATGTTATTTTCGCAAAATAGTAGAACCGTCCCCAAAAACTATTTTTGCAAAAAACATAAAAATCCCTTTTGTATATCATGAATCGCTTTACTTCTGCGTCAAAATCCTTTTGTTCATGATCGGAAAATTCTTGCATTAACCTCGCATTGAAAAGTACAATCCCTTTGAAATATTTTTTATACTCTCGGATAAAATAATGGTCTATGTAATCGAGGAAAAGTTCTTCGTTGTATTTTCCCACCTTAGAAAAAACACATCTCTTGACTGCCATACCAGTATTTATGGCTGTGCTATCAAAATACACACCAGCGGCCCTAGGATAGGACCTTCTTTTGACATGATAACCAAAAATTTTGCTGGGCGATATTTGAATACCTTTCTGACTGGATAAGACATAAGGGACATGTATGTATATGTCCGGATGCTCCTTTATAGAACTTTCTAATTGTTCAAAAAAATCTGGAAGAATCCTCGTATCTTGATCAAAAAAGACCACCCAGTTATCTTCATGGTCGCTAATCAAAGAAATCGCTTTGTTGTAGGCCTTACTCAGACCCATATTTCCTTTCATATCTATATAGACAATATTGGATTTCTCACAAAACAACCGGTTATTTTTTTTTATTGACTCGTCTGTGCTATTGTCACACAATATAAAACTCGACAATACGACTCTTTGGCTCACAAGATAATTTACACTGGGGCTTTTCGTACACTTTTCGTTATAGATAACTAATACGCTATGGAATTTCATTGGCTAAATGCTACTCAAATCATTTTTCCCTTGGAGCAGGTCCAGCAAGTATTGCCCGTACCCGTTTTTCGCAAGGGGTCTTGCCAACTTCTCAAGCTGGTTTGAATCGATATACCCCTTCCTGTAGGCAATCTCCTCTGGACAAGATACCATGAGGCCTTGCCTTTTCTGGATCGTTTCTATGAATGTCGCCGCTTCGAGAAGACTGTCGTGGGTCCCTGTGTCGAGCCAGGCGAAGCCCCTTCCGAGGACATCGACCCGGAGCGTGCCTTCTTCAAGATACAGCCTGTTAAGGTCGGTGATTTCAAGTTCTCCCCGCGCCGAGGGCTTGAGGGCATGGGCTTTTTCGACGACGGTGTTATCGTAAAAATATAACCCCACTACGGCGTAATATGACTTGGGAGCTTTGGGTTTTTCCTCGATGCTTGTCACGCGGCCCGTCTTGTCAAAGGCGACGACACCGTATCGCTCAGGGTCTTTTACGGGATATCCAAAGACCTTTGCCCCTTTTTCCAGCATGGCGGCATTCGTCAGTATTTCGCTGAATCCGCGGCCGTAAAAGAGGTTGTCCCCCAAAACAAGAGCGCAGCTGTCTCCGCTTATGAAATCTTCCCCAATCAGGAAGGCTTGCGCCAATCCACCGGGTTCCGGCTGCACCGAATAGGTTATCGACAACCCCCATTGGCTGCCGTCATTGAGAAGCCTCTTGAACGCCGGCAAGTCATCCGGGGTCGTAATGACGAGGATGTCCCGAATGCCCGCCAGCATGAGGGTGCTTAAGGGGTAATAGATCATGGGCTTGTCGTAGACGGGCATGAGCTGCTTGCTCACGGGAAGGGTCAAGGGATAAAGCCGCGTTCCGCTTCCGCCGGCGAGAATGATGCCTTTTTTGATCATTTTTTTGCCTCCCTGCTGGTGCCAAGACCGAGCCGTTCAAGGCCGTATTTGCCGTGGGTGACTTCTTTCACCCACCACTGGTTGTCCAGGTACCATTGTACGGTTTTTTTGAGGCCCGTCTCGAAGGTTTCCTTCGGTTTCCAGTTGAGTTCTCGCTGGATTTTACCGGCATCGATGGCATAGCGGCGGTCGTGGCCGGGCCGGTCGGTGACGAAGGTTATCTGGTCACTGTAGGTGGTTCCGTCCTCTTTGGGCCGCAGGCTGTCGAGCAGGTCGCAGAGGGTATGCACTACCTCGAGGTTGGTCTTTTCGTTGTGTCCTCCAATGTTGTAGGTTTCCCCTGGACGCCCTTTTTCAAACACCTCAAGCAATGCCTCGCAGTGGTCCTGTACATAAAGCCAGTCCCGGATGTTGCCGCCATCACCATAGACAGGAAGGGGTTTGCCTTCAAGGGCTGTGATGATCATGAGCGGTATGAGCTTCTCAGGGAACTGGTAGGGTCCGTAGTTGTTTGAACAGTTCGTAATTACCGTCGGGAGACCGTAGGTATGGTAAAACGCACGGACAAGGTGGTCCGACGAGGCCTTTGAGGCCGAGTAGGGCGAACGGGGGCTGTAGGGCGTCTCCTCGTTGAAGAGTCCTACTGGACCCAGTGAACCAAAGACTTCGTCCGTGGAAACGTGGAGGAACCGGAAAACTTCCTGTTCCGAAGCGTTGAGATTTTTCCAGTAATCCAAAGCTGCCGACAAGAGCTTGTAGGTTCCCACAATATTGGTCTGAATGAAGTCATCAGGGGCGTCGATGGAACGGTCCACGTGGCTTTCGGCTGCAAGGTTCAGAATCCCTGTCGGATGTTCCTTTTCAAGGAGTTGTGTGGTGAGGCGTGAATCAGCGATATCGCCGTGGATGAATTTGTATGAGGCATTGTCCTCAACATCTCTTAAGGATGCAAGATTTCCCGCGTAGGTGAGCTTGTCCAGGTTGATGACCTGGTACCCTTTTTCAAGGCAGTACCGGACAAGATTGCTTCCGATGAAGCCGCAGCCTCCGGTGATGAGTAATGAGGTGTCTTGTTGTTTCATCGGTTACCTCCATTAAGTATTTCCTTATCTCTTAAGTTTCGAATCTGGATCGTTGTCGCTTACTGTAACACCTAATTATTTAATCTAGGACTAATCAAGAAGATAGAAATCCTATTGTGAAGTCTATATTTTGTCCCTTTCGTGCAATCCCTTTAACAAAAAAAACCTGTCCATCAGTTTCTTTTTTAGAGATTGGTTGCTTCTCCCAGTTGTTGGGGAGGCATTTCCTCCATGTCTTCTGTAATATATCAATGGTTCGTCAAGGAATATTACGTTATAAAACTTCTCGGCAACCATTCCTATCCAGGAATCATGCATTGGAATATTTTTAGGAAAGGGTAACGCTCTTTCAAGTATCTTCCGATCAAATGCCATACAACACCCTACATAAGGATTTCTCACCAAGTTCCTGAAAAAAGCGGTTCTTGGTACTCTCTGCTCGAAAAAAGTCCCTTTTACGGAATCAATAGTTTCTCCTGTGATATAAGCATCATGGACAACACAATCATACCCTTTTTGGAAATACGGTAATATCTTGCCCGTTTTGTCCTCGGACCAAACGTCATCTTGATCAGATAAGAAAATATATTTCCCTCTTGCAAAGTTTAGACCATTTTCAAAGTTGTTTACCACTCCATGGGCTCCTTGATTATGAACAATATGAATTCTTTTATCGTCAAAAGAAGAAATAATTTCTAAGGTGGCATCCGTAGAAGAATCATCCGAAATAATCAATTCATCTTCCGGCGAGAGTTGACATAAGATACTCTCGATTTGGTAGGAAATATATTTGGCACCATTGTATGAAGCCATAACCACAGAAATAGTCATATTTGCAAACCTTCTCCGTAACAAAATCTTTTTTTGCTCAAACCCACAAGCAGACAATCACAATGTTTTTTATAACCTTCCGTACCTATCCTCCACCCTCACAATATCATCCTCACCCAGGTAACTCCCCGACTGCACCTCTATCAGTTCCAGGGGGATCTTGCCGGGATTTTCCAGGGCATGGGTTTTTCCTATGGGAATGAAGGTGGATTCGTTTTCCGCCAGCATGAGGGTTTTGTCCTCGATCGTCACCTTGGCTGTGCCCTTTACCACGATCCAGTGTTCGGCCCTGTGGTAATGCATCTGAGTCGAGGTCTTTGCGCCCGGCTTTACGACAATCCTTTTTACCTGAAACCTCGCGCCTCTTTCAAGGCTGTCGTAAAAGCCCCAGGGGCGGTAGACTTCCCTATGGTTCAGGTACTCGCCTTTTCCCTGTTTCTTGAGTTTCTCGACGATATTCCTGATCTCCTGTGTCCTGTCCTTGTGTATGACCATGACGGCGTCTTTTGTCTCCACGATTATCAGGTCTTTAAGGCCCAGTGCCGTCGTGAGGCGGCTTTCGGAACGGATAAGGCAGTTTTGGATATCTTCAACCATGACGTCGCCCTGGACGGTATTGCCTTCTCCGTCCTTTGGAGAAACATCAAGAAGTGAAGCCCAGGAACCGATGTCGTTCCATCCGGCGTCGAGGGGAATAACCGCAGCTTTTTTTGTCTTTTCCATGACGGCATAGTCGATGGAGTCCTTGGGGCAGGTGGCGAAAGCTTTTTCATCGATCCGCAGAAAATCCAGGTCCTTTTTGACCCCCGAAAAGGCCCTTTCGCAGGCATTTGCCATATCGGGGGCGTATGCTTCGAGTTCCTCCAAGTACCCATTCGCCCCGAAAAGGAACATGCCGCTGTTCCAGTAATATTCACCTGTTTTGAGATATTCCTCCGCAGTGGCTTCGTCGGGTTTTTCAACAAAGGTGGCGACTTGAAATATCCCGTCGTCTTCTTGACTTCCCCGACGGATGTAACCATAGCCCGTTTCGGGCCTGTGGGGTACGATGCCGAAGGTGACCAGCTTGCCATCCTGCGCGGCCCCGAAGGCCTTTTTTACAGCTTCCTGGAAAGCGGACGTGTCGGCAATCAGGTGATCGGCCGGTAAAACCAACAGCACGGCCTCTTCGTTTTGCTTAAGTGCCTCAAGGGCGGCCAGTGCGATGGCCGGCGCCGTGTTTTTGGGGACCGGCTCCAGGATAATGCTGGCATTATCGATGCCAATTTGCCTCAGCTGTTCGGCGGCCAAAAAACGGTGTTCCTCGTTGCAGACAACTATGGGCGCTTGGCAGTCAAGACCCTGCAGCCTTTCTATGGTCTGCTGAAGCATGGTTTTTTCACCCAGAAGGGGCAGAAACTGTTTTGGGTAAAGCTGCCGCGACAGGGGCCAGAGCCGTGTCCCCGAGCCTCCGGCGAGGATGACTGGTATCAATGGTTTGGCCATCTTTTGGGCACTCCTTTTACTTCGCACGAATTTCGTTCCGGTGTTCCAGAAACCACTGGTAGGTCTGCCTGATTCCATCTTCAAGGGAAATTACAGCCTCCCATCCCAGGGCATTCAAGCGACTCACGTCCAGAAGCTTCTGCGGTGTTCCGTCGGGTTTGGACGGATCGAACCGGATTTCTCCCTTATAGCCTGTGACCTTGGCGATTGTTTCGGCCAGTTCGCGGATGGTGCAGTCTTTGCCGGTGCCGATGTTGACATGAGACAACATGGGTTTTGTGTTGGCTTTGTATGTTTTTTCATTAAGGTTCATGATGTACAGGCAGGCGGAGGCCATGTCGTCTACGTGGAGAAATTCTCTCCTGGGTCTCCCGCTTCCCCAGACTTCTACATATTCTGATTGGTTGGTTTTCGCCTCGTGAAATTTTCTCAGTAGACCGGGAAGCACATGGCTGTTTTCGGGGTGGAAGTTGTCGCCCGGGCCGTAGAGATTCGTGGGCATGACGGAGCGGAAGTCGGTGCCGTGCTGCCTGTTGACGCTTTCGCACATTTTGATCCCGGCGATCTTGGCGATGGCGTAGGGCTCGTTGGTGGGCTCCAGGGGACCAGTTAGAAGATATTCTTCCTTCATGGGCTGGGGGCATTCCCTGGGATAGATGCAGGAACTTCCCAGAAACAGAAGCCTTTTAACACCCGTTCGAAGTGCGTGGGTGATGACGTTGGTCTGGATCTGGATGTTTTGTATGATGAAGTCAGCGGGGTAGGTGTTGTTGGCATGGATGCCGCCGACCTTGGCCGCAGCGAGGAAAACGTACTCCGGTTTTTCCTCATCGAAGAAGGATTTTACGGCGCTTTCGTCCCGGAGGTTGAGCTCCTTGCTGGCCCTGAGTATGAGGTTCGAGTAGCCTTCTTTTTCAAGTCTTCTGACAAGGGCCGAACCGACAAGGCCCCTGTGTCCGGCGACGTAGATTTTCGCGTTTTTATTCATCTCGGTTCTCCTTCCCACGTCTGTTTAGACGTGGAACTCCTCGAAACTGCTGTTGATTTCGTATCCGGCCTTTTGGCACAGCTGCTCTTTTTCGAAAAGGCGCAGGTCTTCTTCAACCATTTCACTAACCAACTGCCGAAGGGATGTCTTTGCCTCCCAGCCGAGCTTTTCCTTTGCCTTGGTGGCGTCGCCGAGGAGAAGGTCCACCTCGGTGGGTCGGAAATATCTGGGGTCCACTTCCACAAGGGTTTGGCCTGTTTCGGCATCGATCCCCTTTTCGTCGACACCGAAACCATGCCACTGGATGTGGAATCCCGTTGCGGCAAAGGCAAGTTCGACAAATTCTCTCACCGAATGGGTTTTGCCCGTGGCAATGACGAAATCGTCAGGCTCGTCGTGCTGGAGGATCCTCCACATGGCCTCGACGTAATCCCTGGCGTGGCCCCAGTCCCTTTTGGCGTCGAGGTTGCCGAGAAACACCTTTTTCTGCAGGCCCAGCTTGATGCGCGCAGCGGCGCGGGTGATCTTCCGGGTGACGAATGTTTCGCCCCTGACAGGAGATTCGTGGTTAAAGAGGATACCGTTTGAGGCGAACATGCCGTAGGCCTCGCGGTAATTAACGGTTACCCAGTAGGCATAGAGCTTGGCCGCGGCGTAGGGACTGCGTGGGTTGAAGGGCGTTTTCTCCGTTTGTGGTATTTCTGCAACCTTGCCGTAGAGTTCGCTCGTAGAAGCCTGGTAGAAGCGTGTCCTTTTTTCGAGCCCCAGGATCCGGATGGCCTCCAGGAGCCGCAAGGTGCCGAGGGCGTCGCTGTTTGCAGTGTATTCTGGCGTCTCGAAGGAAACCTTCACGTGGCTTTGGGCGGCCAAATTGTAGATTTCGTCGGGTTGCACTTCCTGGATTATGCGGATGAGGTTGGTGGAATCCGTCAGATCACCGTAATGCAAGTGGAGCTTGACGTTTTCCTCGTGGGGGTCACGGTACAGGTGATCTATTCTCCCTGTATTGAAAAGGGAACTCCGGCGCTTGATGCCGTGGACTTCGTAGTCTTTGTCAATCAGGAGCTCGGCCAGGTAGGCTCCGTCCTGGCCGGTTATGCCGGTGATGAGGGCTGTTTTCACTTAGAATTTCCTCCCCTAATGCAATGTTTCCTTTTAAGTTTCCTTTTAATAAGCAACCGCTTTCCATTGTTTCCATATTATTTTTCGGAGATGCTTTAAAGACATCAGTCCGTTTTTTTCACCATTTCTTCAAGAAAACTGCAAAGTTTACCACAAAGCCTGCTTTTCGAATAATACTCCTCAATTGTTTGTCTTGCGTTTTTTTGAAAAATAGCACGTTCTTCTTTTGAAGATAAGGCCAAATTGTGAATAATTTTACTGCCTTGTTCGACATCGCCGTGACAAATGTGAAACCCTACACCATTTTTCTTGACAATCTCAGCAAGATGAGATCTTTCCGGACCGATCGTCAGTACCGGTCGGCCAACTCCAAGTGCTCCATATATTTTGCTCGGATGAACGATACCTGTCATCGTCTCTCCTATCACCGCCACATGGAGATCTGCCGCGGAAAGCAGATCTTCGAGTTTGTTAAAAGGCTGGTAAGGGAAAGTAACAATATTTGCTTTACCGGACGCTGCTATTCTTTCAACTTTGCCTTTTTCAGTTCCACCACCAACAAAAACAAATACTATGTTTTCTTCGTCCTTAAGATTCTCAGCAATTCGAAGCAGTGTATCCAAAGGATTAGCGGGGCTGTGATTTCCGCTGTACAAAACGACGAACCGGTCTACGAGACCGTTATTTTCTGCAAAAACACTTTTATTTTTTGGGATAAACTCTTTCAATTGCATATGAGGCCAAGGTGGAATTACTTCAATTTTGCCTTTTAGTGCCGTCTTTTTTTCTAATGTTGCAACCATATAACGGTCAAGTGTTACAACATATTTGGCGTTTCTTAAAGCAACCTTGTTGAAAAACTCTAATATACGCACACTTAGGCTTTCCTTTTTAAACACCCCTAAGGCAATTGCCTGGTCCGGGTTAATATCCATAACCCAAAAAGAAACTGGTTTTCGTAGCACAATGGCAACAAAAGAACCAATTAAACTGCTTAAGGGCGGTACCGTAGTAAAAAGAAGTGATTTGAATTTTATTTTTACTGATATATAATAAATGCTTTTTATTATAAAGCTTAAGTACCCTCTGATTCTCGAGAAAATGGTACCTTTCCCAAATGAAGTATTTGGTATTCTGATTATCTCGATGTTCCCTATTTGTTCATGGATGGAATATTTCTTTTTGGGGTCATCATATCCTTCCCTAGAAGTAAGGACTCCAACATGGTACCCCCTTGAACCCATTTCCGTCGCCACATCGTACAAGTATTGACCAACACTTGCGGGGTCCGGCGGAAATACCTGGCTGACGATCAGGATGTCCTTGGTATCTTTCATACGCATGGGTTCCCCGACCCTTTCCAAAAATCGGCTCCGATTTTCTCTTTTTTTCTAAACCATATACAGGTTTTTTCGAAACCTGTTCTCATTGAATACTTTGGTTCCCAACCCAGTTTCCTCAAGATTTTCTGATTTGAAATAGTTAGGGATCTGGTCAGCTTATCAATTTCTGAAGATTTATCCATTAGAATCCCTATTTGCCTGAGCATAACCTTAGGTACAGGCACCAGTCTGGGCTTTTTCCCCATATGCCTACCCATTTCGACCATGATTTCTTTAGTTGATGGCGTCTCGCTGTCAGCAACATGGTAAATCTGTCCGGCCGCTTTTTCCGATTGCAAACAGGTGAGAATCGCATCCGTCAAATTTTCTACGTAGAGCATGCTTCTGGCGTTTTCAATCATCCCGAAGGGAAGGGGGAATCCGCGATCCACTGCCTTGAGGAGTCTTAAAAAATTCCCTTTAACACCAGGGCCGTAAATCATCGGTGGGCGGAAAATCACGGTATCTATTCTCTTTTTGTATTTCTGGATCAGTTCTTCCGCCTCCCGCTTGCTGATTCCATAGGAGTCAACAGGATGACAGGGAGACTCTTCCGTAAAGGGTTTGTCGATTGGTGTCTCTTCCCCGACAGCTTTTATGGAACTGAGGTATATGAATCGCTTCACTCCTGCCGCGCTGGACGCGTCGAGAAGGGCTTTTGTGATATCGACGTTGATGTGCCTGTAGTCCGGCAAAGCCTTGAGGTCACCGGAATCGGAAGAGTGGGTCTTGGCTATGAGATGAACAACAATATTAACGTCTGCCAAAAGCGATTGCCAGGCTTCGGCGGAATAAACATCCTGGATTTTTGCGTGTTCGTAATTGTTCATTTCCGGAAAAGGAGACACTTCTTTTCGGGATACTCCACGGACCTTGTATCCCTTTTCCGCAAGGTGGCGCACCAGGTGGCTTCCTACAAAACCGGTGGCTCCTGTCACAAGTACCTTTCCCATTTAGTAACCCGCCTTTTGGGTCGTTTTGTCGTCGAGAATATGTTTCCAGCGTTTGTCCAGCATACCCCAAAGCAGGATCAGCACAAAAAACACTGTGATAAATGGTATCACAGGGTTTTTCATCGCTCTGCCTGTTACAACAAGAAACACGAAAAGTGCAACGTCAAACACCAGAAACGACAGAGTCACAACCTGATGCGAGTGCCCTTTTTGCACGGCCAGTTGGTACACATGGCTCCTGTGAGCCTGAAAGAGTTTTTCTTTTCTTTTCATGCGGCGTAGAAGCGTCAGCGTGGCATCGATAACAAAAGGTGCAAGGAGAACGGCCCAGACCAGAGCCGGAGCTGAACCCGTATGTTCTCCTTCCAGGGCGTAAACGAAGAAGACAATGCCTAAAAACCCGCTGCCCACGTCACCCATAAAGACCTTTGCAGGGGGCCAGTTCCAGCACAAAAACCCGGCGAGAGAGAGGGCAAGCAGGGCCAGGCTCGTTGCGATTGTTGCCTGCCCATTTTGGAGAAAAAACCAGGCACCTGCCAGCGATACGAAAACACCCTGGCCACCGGCAAGGCCGTCAATGCCATCCATGAAATTGTACAGGTTGATGAGCCAGACTCCTCCGATAAAAGCCAGGATTGTTCCCAAAATGCCAAGTTTAACGGTGATGTTTTTCGTGAGGATGAGTTCCGGCATACAGCCAAGGCAGTACAGGGCCCAGACTACGGCCACA
>NPIE01001831.1_pt1 | contig 20525 bp, 15 predicted proteins | sample 8637661 | NCBI WGS metagenome assembly NPIE01 (sample SAMN07420842, study PRJNA396082) | bioreactor metagenome | isolation source: sample BA12 brine-fed electro-methanogenic bioreactor BA | place: Japan: Kochi | collected 2016-12-09
GAAGGGGGTGACATGTTCGGCGGAAATGATCATTTTGATTATTTCGAAGGATTCCCTGTAGAATCCTGCACCGTATGCCACAAGTAGCAAGTCTTTAAAAGGCGAAAAGGAGGCAGCTTTGTGCTGCCTCCTTTTTTTCCACCTATCGACTCTGGGAGATCATCTCCATGCCAATGTGATGTGTCTCGATAGGCAAATTAAAAAAAACGTTCGAGAAAATTTCGCCGGTCGTCACAGGTTATGCAACAAGTCAACAACGATCCTGCTTTACGCCCCTTCCCTTCAAGACTAAAATCTCATCATCCCATCGGATAGCTCCCAGGAGCACGCGCTCGCCTCCGCCAGAGATTCGAGATTTCCGGCATAGGTGAGTTTGTCAAGGTTGACTACGGAATTCGAGGTGTTCTGAATGATGTGGCGAATAACTGCCGAACCGATAAACCCGGCGCCACCGGTAACAAGAAGCTTCATGACGACCTTACACACCTTATCCAGAGATGTTATTGCCTGAACCTATGCTCAAGCTGTTGCGCCAGTTCAGGATCTATCCTTCTCAACTGAGCCAGGGACCTTTGTGCCGAGGCGAAATCGCCAAGCTCGACCGAAACCAAGCCTGCGTTGAACCAGGTGCTGGCATGTCCTGGATTTATCTGCCCCGCTGTTTGAAAGGCCTGTAACGCTTTATTCAGATTACCTTTTCTATGGAGTGCAAGGCCAAGGTTGAAATATTTTTCTGGGTCATTCGGCTCAAGCTCAATTGACCTTTGATAGTGATAGACCGCTTGATCAATGAGCCCCAAACGATAATAGGCTGAAGCAAGGTTGAAATGGACCATTGCATTATACGGTTCAAGCTCTGCGCCTTTTTTCAGGTACAGGGCCGCATCTTTATGTCTGCCCATATAATTGTAAATTGCACCCAGGTTGTTATAGAGCTTGAACCGGTACGGGCTTATCCGTATCCCCTCCAAAAGAAGATCTGCCGCTTTCTGGTGCTGCCCTTGCGCAGCATAAACCATGGAGAGGTTGATATGAATCAGAACATATCCGGGATTGATTTGCAGGGCACGCTCATAAAGCCGCTGCGCCTCTTCAAGGTTGCCCTGCTTACGGTACACATTGGCCAGATCGAGGTGTACACGCTCGCTGCGGGGAGCCTTGCGAAGATTGTCCGTGTGAAATGCAACGGGATCATTCCATAAGGCATTGCGCTGCCAGGTCAGAGCAGACAACACAGCCAGCAGGAGGACGAGCGAGATCATTGCGTGACGCTGATTCAACCGGCCGACAGCCGCCATGATCACCATTGCAAAGCCAAACATCGGGATATAGAGGCGGTGCTCAAAAACGGGATCGAGGGGAATGATGGTGGATTCGACCGCCAGCCCAAGAAAAAACCACAGGATCCCAAAGGAAATATACGGCATCCGTTTTCGCAGAAAGGCCGCAGTCGCCAGCAATCCCAGGATTCCGGCAAACGCCAGGGCATTTTTCCATTGCCAGATGGTTGCTACGATCGGAAGGTCATAATCAAGGGCCTGTCCGTAAGGGATAAACAGCAGGCGCAGATAGACCCAGATGACGGAAAATTCGGTCACCAGGTAATTTACAGGGGAAAGATTCCGCAGGTGAACAAGATCTGGCATCCCGCCGATGTGCGAAATTCCGCCTTCGGTGAGAAGTGGGACGACAAGACTCCTGATCGCCACCGCAACGGGAACCAGGGCGAACGGCGCTGAGTACAGGAGCAATTTCTTCCAGGTGATCCGCCGCTCCTGCAGCAGAAAATAACGGTCGAACAGGATAAGAGCCACAGGCAGGACAGCTGTGTTCTGTTTGGTCAGCACAGCCAGAGCGCCACAAAAAAGCGCCCCTCCGTAAAACAACCAATGCAAGGTCGAATTCTCGTCAGAGGATTCTCTCGCCCGCACATACAAGTACACCGCAAGAAAAAAAAACAACGCGGCGAGGCTGGTCATACGCTGGACGATATAGGTCACTGCCTGGGTCTGAAGGGGATGGGCGACAAAAACCAGGGCACCGCCAACGGCAAGAAGGAGGCGTTCGCGAAAAACTCTTTTGAACAGGAGAAAAACAAGACAGGCGGTCACCAGGTGGATCGTAATGTTCACCAGATGATATCCGAAAACATCCGTTCCGCCGAACCTGTAGTTAAGGGCAAAAGTCAGGTTGGTCAGCCCGCGACCGGAAAACAAGTCGGCAACAGCCTCTGAAAGCTGGTGAATGGTGCGATTTTCCACAATGGCACGCAGATCGTCCAAATACCAGGGGACGTTCAGGGTGTGCCCATACAGAAGTGCCCCCACAAAGACGATAACGGCAAAGGCCGGCAAGTTGCCACGCCATTGAGAATTTTGGATTTTACCTGAATTCCACATGCTTGTTTTTTCCTTCAACGCATCCCCTTGATCGGCTTTCTAAGTCCAGTCATCAAAACCGCCAGGAGAACCTTAACCATGTAATAGAGGCCGGTGATTCCCGCTATTGAAGAATCGCCTTGCTGACGTTTGCGCATCCGTGTGCAGACCTCGGTTATTCTGAATCCGTTACGCCCAAGAAGAATGACCGCCTCAGGCTCAGGGTAATCCACGGGATAGTATCTGGCCAAAAATTCTATGGCTTCGCGATTATACGCACGAAAACCTGAAGTGTTGTCCGTGATGCGTTGACCGACCATCAGGGAATTGACGATCTCAAACAGCCGGATACCGATTCTGCGGGCAAAGGTCGACCGGTAACCTGCCTGTTTCTCAAGAAACCGCGAGCCGATGACCATGCCCGCCCCCTTCTCCAACTCACCTAACAGGCCGGGAATTTCCGTAGCCAGGTGCTGGCCGTCGCCATCAAACTGAACAGCGATCGTGTAACCCTTGCGGGCCGCATACTTGAACCCCGTCTGGACCGCCCCACCGATACCGAGGTTTTTCGCCAGATCAACAACCATAGCACTGCCGGTCTGTTTCGCCTTGGGCGAGGTCAGATCGTGCGAGCCATCATTGACCACCAGAATATCGAGAGAAAGATCAATACTTTTCAGATCTTCAATGACCGAGTCGATAGTCTTCTCTTCATTGTAGGCCGGCACAATCACAAGCAGGTCTGCCATTTTGGCCTGTGGCGTCATTTGCCCAAGCCCCATCTCCTGAATCAACTCCTTGTTCTGATCCGAGAGCCGGGTGATAACCACGGTCAGGTGAATGAGCACCAGAAAGGTAAATCCGGTCGTCATCAGCATGAGAACGCTCGGCGGATAGGCAATGCCGAATAAATGGCCGAGCCGGTCGATGGCAAAACGGTCCAGAGAGAGATAAAGCAGAAAAAAACTCATGACAAACCAGAGAATGGAATATTCCTCTTTGACCTGCCGGTTCTTCACCAATCTGAAAATGAAAAAGAATATGAATAAACTGAAAAGAATGGAGAAAAACTGGATTCTGTCGAGCAAAAGAAAATTCGACATTACTTTGCGTCTCCCAAGGGCATGACTTCGCTCAATCCCTGTCGAGCAATGTGCGGAAGGTAATTCTATGACGTTGCAGCAATTCTCTGATCGTCTTCATCGGCACCTTTCTGGCCTGCATTGCCTGCCTGCGTTTGCGAAAAACCTGCGGAAGTCCGAGCAGACTGTCAAAAACCCCTCTGAGCAGGGCATTAACCATCTCCCTCCGGGAGTTGCAGGCACGAAATTCTCCGCCTGTCCCACTATTGGACAACACCGCCTGAGCCTGTAGCACATAACGCCAGAGTGTAAAAAACGGCATGGCCAAAAGGTCTTTGCAGGGGAAATTTTTAAAAGCCACCCAGTAGTGATTTCGCTCCACCAGATACACCTTGAATGGGGAAAAGCCGCCGCTGCTCTGTGAATATTTATGGTAGACCACAGCCTGGGTTGCAGCCACCGCATTCCATCCGGCCAGGCGACCGCGGAGCCCAAGGTCGACATCCTCTGCGTAAGCAAAAAAATCATCGTCGAAAAAACCGGTTTCGGCAATCATCGCGCGCTTGTAGAGCGCCGCGCATGCGCTGGGCAACAGGATGTCCTCGACTTCATCCAACGTTAAAGAGGACCATCTTCGATTTCGGTAGAGCCCACGGGCCATTCCATCAGGACAGATTCCCATGCCGACTGAGTCAACAAGATCGGGGTCGGTGAAGGAGCATATCCGGCTGGCGACCATGCCCACCTGAAAATCACGGTCGGCCACTCCGACCAAGGCTTCCAACCAATCCTTTTCGACACGGGTATCGTTATTGAGGGTCACGATATATTCCCCGTGCGCATGTTCGAAACCACGATTATTGCCGGTGGCAAAGCCGGTATTTTCAGGCAGAGTGACCAGAGTCAGCCCTGGGTGGTGCTCCCGGATATATTCGACGGAACCGTCGCTTGAGCCGTTGTCGACCAAGATCACTTCGAAGTTGCGAAATGTCTGCGCAGACAGGCTTGAAAGGCAGGTCGCCAGATGCTCCAAACCATTCCAGTTGACAATTATGATGGAAACTTTACACATTGAAGCCGCGTCAGACCTTTTTGTTACACCTGAACCGCCTGTGGCCATGCCCCCGGAAAACGAATCAGCAGAGAAGAAGCCATCCCATGTTTCTTATGGCCCCGCAGTAAAAGAAGTTGTAATGCAGAATGTCACGGCGCCTCTCGAGCGGGCCCCTTTCAGGCATGTGGATAAATGCCTCCAGAAGAGACCGGTCCCTGCGGAGCAGGTCAGCCTCGTACTGCCTGTAAAAGGCGTCTGCCTGGGTTCTGTTGCGATGCATTGATGCCCTGATGTCATCGACCTGAAACAACAGGCGAAAAACGTAAGCCGGAGACCATCCACAGGCCCCCACTTTGTTGTTTTCGTGCTGCCGGTAAAGTAAGGTCGGCTGCGACAGGCAGGAAACCTTTCCAAAACAGGCCGCAGCCAGGCACATCCAGTGATCGTGCATCAGCGCCGCGCCTGGAATCGGCATGGCCCGGTCACACAAAGCCCTGTTCGCCATGATCGTGCAGCCGGTTGCGATGTTCTGCACCAGAAGGCGGCTGAACCGGCCTCCCTTTTCGGGGTTAATCTTCTGATAGCGATGACCCGATTTCGCCAGGAGATTCAGATTATCATCGACGACCTGGAAATCGGTATGCACCAGTACGGGGGTTTTCACCCCGCAGTCCGCTTCAATGTCCCTCATCTTTGCCAGGGTAAGACTCATCTTCTCCGGAAACCAGATGTCATCCTGGTCGCAGAACATGATGTATTCGGCAGTGCTTGCTTCCAGCAACCGCAAAAAATTACCGCTCGGACCGAGATTTCCCTCTCCATCCTCTATGATTTCCATGCGATCACCCAGCCGGTGCTGCTGAGCTTGGAGAACTTCAAGTGTCCCATCTGTGGACCCGTCATCCCGAACCAGCAGACGCCAATCGTTGAAGGTCTGCAGAAGAAGACTCTCAATCTGCTGTTCCAGCCATTGTTCACCATTATAAGTTGCAAGAAGGATATCAATCATAGCGCTTCCGTACCCCGGATGAGCCGGCGAAGGGGTCAGCAGCCTTCATCAAGGGCCGTTTGGATAATCTCGTAGAGCCGCCTGTTAAACTGTGGCTGTCCCCAACCCAGGGCACGCTTTTTTCCTCTCTCGGCCAGTTCAGCGCAGAGCCGATCATCGGTCCAGAGCCTCTTGATGCACTCCGCTATTTCATCAACAGAGTCCGGAGCGAAATGCAGAGCTGCACCACCGGCCTGCTCAGGCATTCCATAGATCCCGGAAATCGCAACAGGGCACCCCACCTCAAAGGCCTCCAATGGCGGCACATTGGTGGGACCGTAATAGGTCGGCATCACCATGGCACGGGCTCGGCGGTAGAATTCGGGCATATCTTCCTCCGGGACATACCCGACAAACACAACATCCTCCTCAAGTCCCGCTTCACGCACATTTTCAACGACGGCCTCGTAGGCATTCTGTCGACCGCCGGATAGGACCAGCTTCAGATCCGGCAGTTCGCTTTTGAGCGTTGCGATGGCTTTGACCAGATTCTTATGGTTCTTGTGCCACCAGAATTGAGCCGGGTAAAAAACGAATTTGGACGGCAGGGTGTAACGGGCGTCAAAATCCGGGCGGACCTCCTTGTTCTGCATATATTTCGGTGCAATAAAGGGTAACACATGGACACGTTCGGCAGGGATGCCGTAAGATTCCACCATCTGCTGTCGCCCCATTTCCGAATCGACAAGAATCCCCCTTGACCAGCGGCAGTTGTTCTTATTGATCCGGTCCTTGTTATAATAATTCCACCAGGAGGCGGACTCGGGAAAGCGTTTTTCATAGCGATACATCAGATCGTGAATACTGACCATCGCCGGCACGGGGTACTGGTAGCTGCGCAGGTCATAGGAAGGAAAAAACCAGAGATCGCATTTTTCCTTCACCAGGGCTTTCGCGACAGGATGCACGTAAGGTGAAACCTTGCGCCACCACCCCATGGGCAGTCCGAGCAGCGTCCAGGCCAGGCCGACAGCACGCCCCAGGCGGCCTTTTTCAACAAAAACCGTTTTCAGGTTGTAATTTTCAAGATATGGCAACCATTTATTGGAGGTACAGGCAACAAAAACCTCAAAACGGTCGGCTGGCAGGGCGGCCAATGCTTCAAGCATGGACTGGTTGATCTGGAAAGTGCCGCCGAAATGGGGTTCGACTTCCAGGTAAATTCCGATCTTTTTCATCCGAACCTCTTACTCCCCCCGCCTTTCAGCAACAAAACAACCGCCCCAAGTATCGAAACCCAGAGGGCGATCCGTCATCCACTCTGCCGCGTTGACAAGCGTCATACCCGCTTGATGAAGGAAGGATTCAATCTCCGGCAGAAAAAGGTACCGCATCCGGTGAACCTCCCGGATCTCCTCGACCTTTCCACTGGTCTTGTCTCGAACCATGACTTCGTAATGCAAGTCAACCAGATTGTCATTGGGATGCATGATCGGCTCGACAATGCGAGTCACGGCAATTTTTTCATCCTCCAGTCTCTTGACCCGAACAACAGGCCGATCGGTCAACACGGCCGGCCCATACCATGCATCAAAAATGAAAAGCCCACCGCGGGAGAGGTGCTCCCGGGCCGTGGCAAAAGCCGCACGCAGATCGTCATTACCAGCCTGGTAGCTGATGACGTGAAAAAGGGAAACCACGACATCGAAAGTGCGATTCAAGCGCAGGTCGCGAATGTCCCCGACATGAAAATCAACTTTGTCGTTCAAGTCGGGATCTATCATCTGCTCAGCGACGGAGAGCATCTGCGGCGAGCGGTCCACACCTGTCACCCGGCACCCGTCCTGCGCAAAATGAAAATCGTGCTGTCCGGTTCCGCAGCCCAGATCCAGAATGCTTTCCGCCCCGGGCTGCCGCTTCGTGATCAATTGCTGAACATACCGGGACTCACCAGCGTAGTCCTTATCCTTGTAAAAAAGGTTGTAATAACGCGAGTAGGTGCCGAATACGGACATGGGGAAAACTCCGCCTTCCTGTTGCTGATAAATTAAAATCGTATTTATTCGCCAGGTATGGGATCGCAACTCCCATGACAAGGGTGTCTGGCGCCAGGGAGGGCGCCAGTCAAACGGCCATGGATGGCGCAAAGTGTCCCTTGACATGGGAGTTGCGATCCCATGCTATACCTCAAACGCTAGCCGGAAAAAATCAGCACGCACCCGTAAAAAGATCCTGGACCGCGCCGGCCACTTCGTCGATCTGCTCATCGCTTAAAGTCATTCCGCTTGGCAGATAAAAACCGCGGCGCGCCAACCGTTCGGCCACAGGATAACTCTCTCCCGCAAACATCCCCATCTTGAGAAAAACCGGCTGCTCATGCATGGGCCAGAAAAAAGGGCGGGTGCCGATCCTCTGTTCGCCTAGCCGCTCCATGGCAACCTGTGCGTCGAAAGCAATCGAGTCTTTCAAGACCACGCCGTACACCCAGTAGATATTTTCGGCATATTGAGTCCGAAGAGGCATGAGTTCCAGCCCCTCGAGCGACGACAGAAGCTCGTGATAGCGTTTGCCCATCCGTCGCTTACGCCGGACAAATTCATCGAGTCGCTCCAGTTGCGCGACGCCCACTGCCGCCTGCAGGTTCGTCATGCGAAAGTTGTAACCCGGCTCTTGGTGGACGAAACGCCTCTTGCCCTCAAAACACAGGTTGCGCAAGGAGCGGCAGCGTTGGGCCAGATCGTCGTCATCGGTGAGGAGCATGCCGCCTTCACCGGTCGTGATGTGCTTGTTCGGATAAAAGCTGAAGGTGCTCAGATCACCGAAGCTGCCGCAGGGGCGGCCCTGGTAGGTCTGGCCGTGCATCTCCGCCGCATCCTCGATAATTTTCAACCCGTATTTATCCGCCAACTGCAGAACCGGCGTCATATCCACCGGCAATCCGTAGATATGCACCACCATGATCGCCTTGATTCGACGGTTGCCTTTGACGTCGATTTCGTGTTCGACCTTGTCCCTGAGCTTCTCGACGTCCATGTTCCATGTCAGGGGGTCACAGTCGACAAGCCGTGGTACGCATCCCCGGCGCACCAATGCCAAAGCACAGGAGATGATGGTAAAGGTCGGCATAAGCACTTCGTCGCCCGGTTGAAGATCGAGCGCGGCAACCGACGCCTCAAGTGCTGCGGTCCCGTTGCAGACGGCGATACCATGCCGTCGACCGACCATCTCGGCCATCTGTTTTTCAAAGCGGGCGACAAAAGCACCCTCCGAAGAAATCCACCCCGTCTCGATGCATTCATTCAGGTACTTTTTCTCGTTGCCGTCAAGCAAAGGCTCATTGACCGGAATCATGGCCCAACCTCAGTCCTCAGGGGAAACATATTCGCTCCGTTGTCTAATCGGTCATAAACAGTCGGCCAAGCGTCGGATTAAACTCGGTCTGCAGCTCCAGATATTTGTAATACGTCTCTTTATCCAGGTTCCAGCGCTTGAGTGCAACCGGGGAGAACTGCGTGTCGTAGCGGTAATCGTAGCGAATATCATAGGCCCAGATATTGGGAACCACAAAATCGGGCTCGAGTTGGCGCGTCATGGCAATGGTCTTGTCATGATCGACATTCTCGCCGCCGTCTCCACCAAGAAGCAGGTAAGCGACTATTTTCAGGTCGAATTTCTTGATCAATTCGACTTTGTTTATAATCTCCTGCAGAGTCTGGTTTTTCTGGTATGCCGCCAGAGTGTCGTCAGACAAGCTCTCGATCCCCAGCTTGAGATGGGTGATATTCATCCTTTTCATCAGCGCCAGCTTGGTCTCATTGAGGCCATCGACACGGCAGTCCACCGCAAAAGAATAATTCTGCGGAATCCCGTGCCGCTCAAATAGCTCCGTTCTGTGCGCCAGCGCGCTTTCGGAATAGATCCCGAAATTCAGGTCCTGTATATACAGACTCCCCTGCGGCCGCGAAAGAATATCCCTGACCAGAGCTTCGTCGCTTACAAACCTGACACCGCCCCCCATCTTCTGATAGGTCTGTCCGGCCACGCAAAAACCGCACTCTTCGAAACAGCCGAAGGAGCTGAACAGGGCGGTGTTCGTTTGCGGCTCAGGAATCAGCCGTTCAAAATTGGGGGTGATCTCCGTCGACAACCTTTTCGGGGCGATTCGGCCGTACGCCTTGTCCTGAACTGCCTGAAGAATCGTCTCCGAGGGTTCACCATCCAGGAGACAATCGAAATCACTTATGAACCGATCCGGTTCAAGAGCAAAATAGGGGCCTATGCCGACGGTATGACTGCCGAGTTTTCTGAGTTGTCTGGAAAATTCCGCCGCAATAAATGGGTTGCCCCAGTCCTTGGTCGGCACCAGCGGGTCAGCGCCCATGGTCACAACGATCTCTGGCTCCATGGACATCAGGTTCTCCAGAACCTCTCCATAGAGCGAGCCCTTCCCATCGACCGCGTCGATGTAGGTCTCGAAATGATCAAAAAGATAGCGCAGATTCCAATGAACCGTGCTGTCGGTCGCGTCTGCATTGTAAACAAGGTGATCAATGCCCTGGTCTTCCAGAATGCGCGACAAATAGCATAGGCTGATGGGCGCCTTGTTGTTATGACTGCCCATGAACCGGTAGAAAGGCGGATTAAAAAGGACAACTCTGGCTTTCATATAGCACACTCCATTCCCTTACTTTAAACATAGGCCCCTCTGTCCTGCGGGGGGAACGAAAGATTGATTCAACTTTCAGGTTTTCCGGCCCCCTCTTGACACCAGGTAATGATCCGGAATCCCTGCAAAAGGCTGATCTTCCGGCATGATCCCGAATTTCCAATCCTGGTAGAGTTTTTCAACGGCAAGATTGTAGTTGGTGTGGGAGGGGACGCAGTAGGCGCAGTTGGAACGGGTCAGCGTCGTTCGCCATGACAGGCTTTCGGTCCAGAGCGCGTCAAATTGCTCCCTGAGTTTGGGCACACTTTCAAAAGCCGTCAACCGTCCGATGGGGTGCTTCAGCGCACGCCGTTCCTGAGATCCAGGATTGGCGGCGTCAGAGCACGGATGCAGCTCACCATAGGGGCCAACCGTAAGCATGCGACCGCGAATGGCAACCCAGCAGTGAATCGACTGGATGTCTTCATCAAATGCCTCTTCATCCCGAGACAGCAGGCGATCATCGACGGCGACATCCATGGGTGCAAAACAGCCATTGCGGATCTGCGTCATGAGTTCATCAAAAAACTCCCTGAACTGCGGCCCCTTGCTTTTAAATTCCGCTTTATCCCCGAAACAGGTTTCCACTTCCTTGACGTCACAGAAATCCAGGCCGGCATCCCTTGCCCGATTCAGAAAACCTTCAACATTTCGATAGGAAAAATCTGACACCAGACAGCTTGCTCCGATGCGGGTTCCGCCCCCCAGCCTCTTTCGCGACTTCACAAGGTTTTCAATATTTTCCCAAAGAACCTCAAAAAACTCCGGGGCACGCCCTTTGTATTGGGCCCATGACTGGGCATCCGCGGCGTCGATGCTGAACCGGATTTTATTGAGACACCTGACCAGGGTGAAAAACTCCGCCTCAGACCAGGACTTGGGGAAAATCCCGTTTGTATAAAGGGAGATCTGGGCATTGGGGCTTCTCTCGCGGAGATGAGCAACGCCACCAAGAGTCAGTTCGGACAAGGAAGGCTCCCCGCCTCCTCCGAAGCTGAAACTTTCAACTCCCATATCCAGAAAGATATCCTGGATCTGCCGCAATCGCCCCAAGGTCAAGGGATCGCCCAGGCGCGGGTAGGTCAGGAATTGCAGATCACCGTTGCTGCCCGATTTTATATTGGGACAGGCGCGGCACCGCAGGTTGCACAACAGGGCGGGGTGGAATTCAACGTGACTGGGCAGGCAGACTTCGCCCTTGAACATCGCATGGAGAGTCGGGGCGTTTTCGGGCAACAGCTGAGTCCGCAGAAAGCTGACGCGCCTTCGCAGAGGGGAATCGAAAGACCACAGGTTCTGAATCGACTTCAATTCCCGCAGAACTCGGTAGCGTTCCACGAGGTCGCCTCGGCCCAATCCCAGCTCCGCAGCCAGGGCTTTGCTGGACCGTGTCGGATCATAAAAAAGCTTCTCGGCGAGAAACAGCGCGTCATTCAGACGGGAGTCTGCAAGCGGCCCTAATCCGGATACGCCCGCCGCCTCCCGGTGCAAGAGATCGCTCAGCCTGTTCTTGCACTCCGGCGCATCGAGCCGCAAAAAACCCTCGTCCTTTCCGGCCAGAACTATCTGCTGCAGGAGAGCCGCCCGAAAGGGGGATAAGCTCATATTTGCTTCTGATTTGATCTCAGGTGCATCTGTGGGTCGCATTGAATTCTCCAGGGATCTAACCCCTTTTCTGTCCGTATGCTTCACCAGGCTTTCGGGTATAGCAGCGCTTTCCCCAGCATGGCGCCCGTTCTGCGCAGGGGCTTGAATAAAAAGCAGGATCCGTGCGCGGCAAACCAGTAGGCGATCAGCGACGCCATAACCGCCCCCATTCCGCCGTATCGGGGAATGAGAACAGAGTTGAGAGCAACATTGAGCGCACACCCCAGGGAGACGGTGACAAGGTAGATGCGGGTCCAGTTCATCGCGGTCAAAAAAGCGCTGCGGGCCATCTCCATGCCGGTAAAGACATTAGACCAGATGAGCACCGCCAGCATCAAGCCCGCTCTGCCGTAGGCATCCCCAAACAGGGTCGGCACCAGCCACTGCGCCACAAGAGCCACAGGTATGGCCACCGCATATCCTGAAAAAACCACCAGGTTGTATAGAGTCTGGAGTCGCTCATAAAAAAGCGAGTCATTGAGGTTTTTCGCTTCGATGACACCAGGGAACAGCGACCAGTAGAGCGCGGAAGGGATAAAGTACCAGACTTCGGCAAGGCGTACCGCAACGGAATAAATTCCGACTTCTTCATTCCCCGACATCTCCCCCAGCATGATCTGGTCGATCCGCAGATAGACCATGATCACCATGCTCGACAGCATCAGGGGCCAACTGTCCCTGAGCAGAACTTTTGCTCTGTCAAAGCCCGCACGCCATTTCAGGATCGAGCCGCTGCGTTTCTGGTAGGCGATCACAAGACCGGACATACCAAGCAGCACTTCAAGCAGGGCGACCCAGGCAAAAGCGATCAGCGGCGCCTCAGCCAGGATGAGCCCGATTTTTATGAGCGAACACAGGATGAAGGCGCTGCAGCGCGCCACAACGGCATACCTGGCCTGCACCTGGGAGTGGAACCAGTACTCGATGACGTTGAACGCCTGAAACACGGAGCCTGCGCCAATGACCCCCACCAGCCAGCGGCTGTCGGCATCTTGCGGCCGCAGCAGAAAAACCGTGCCCAGAATGGCCAGAAAAGAAATCAGCCCGCCGATAAATTTTAAAAAGAACGCCGTGCCTAGAATTGTGTCCCGGCAGCCGGGCTCATGAACGATATCGCGCACGATGATGTCATCGAGCCCAAGAGACGACAGCGCAGAAAAAAGGGCGACGAAGGCCAGTGCGTAATTGAACAGCCCGAACTGTTCCGGCCCCAGGTACCGCGCCAGCCAGATCCCGACGACCAGGCCGAGAGCCATCCGCAGGAGATTGTCGCCGAACTGCCAGCCGGTGTTGCCGGCAACATGCCCCAGGCCGCTTCGTGATTCCAACTTTGAGCGAATAGATGCCGGCAGAAATCGGTACCAGAATGGAGTCATCGTTGCGAGGCCAGCGGGAAACGGGAAAAAAGGCTGAAAGACTTCAAACGATCGGGCAATTCAAAGCCTGACCAACATACCGGTATTTTTCACTGCAGACAATGCCTTCAACCGTCATTGCATCGAAAAAAAGGGCGGGGGGAAATCCCCCCGCCCATTGGCAGGTTATCAAACAGTTCGTATGATTATTCCGGACGGGTCAGACCCATATCTGCTGGATGGAAGCCCAAATCCTCACCCAAATCCTCAATAGCATCGTACATCAGCTGGCGGGCAAATTTGCTGTTGTGCGCCCAGGAGCCGCCATGGCCATGCTCGGTGCCTTTCGGCGAGCCGTCTTCGTAGTTGAAGGCCTTGTAAATGCTCGTTGCAACGGCCAGGTCGTTGGCACGCATGTCCGAAGCTGCAGCACGAGCAGCCATAATTTCATGGAACCCGTCTTCATCAATGTCGGGGTCGAAGCGAGCATTGTATACGGTGATGATCGTATCCCTCAAAGCCTCACCATAGGCAATGGTACGCTTGCGCAATGTATCCACGTCATAAAAAGCATCAGATGCATGACACCCGCTACAGTTATAGTCAGGATTGGTCATGCGGTTTTGAGCGGCATCATTGCCTTGGGTATTGTGGACATCATGGCAGTCAACGCAACCCATGTTTACATTTTCAACGCCGGGAAATGCAGGATGCTGGAAGCGACCAGCGTATGATTTGCCTTTATATTCATAGGTGGGCAGCATTTCTGATTCGCTGCCATACAGTATTGCAAATGAGGGAGCATAGTGCAGATAGCTCACACCGTAGACCTGGGTGGTTGTGTCTGCACCTTCCTTTACGCCCTCGCGGCCTTTATGGCACTCGAAGCAGATCTGGTTTACACCAAGGTCGTCAGTCACCACTTCAGCGCCGCTGTTAAATGCGAAGACATAATCAGCCGGGAACTCACGAACCTCAGCGAACGCAGGGGCGTTGTTGCTGGCCGGTTCGGCGTTGGGAACCGCCAGGTCATGGCACCCACGGCAACCAAGAGTATTCCACTTGTCTCCGATTACATAAAATGTATCGGAACCTGTATTGGCAACTTTGGCAAACTCATCACCATAATGGCATGGCGCACAGCTACCACTATCTTTCTGCAAGTCAGCACCTTCAGGGATCCCATCTTCGGCTCGATAGGGTGCAGTTGTCTGATAGCTGTTATGGAATTTTCCCAGGCCTTCGGCATAAGAAACAGCCTTGTTGCTGAGAACATCCGCGTACTCTTCAGCTTCGTCGCTGTCGATGCTCAGCATCTTGCCGGCGGTGTGGGCGTCGTGGCAGGTGGTGCAGGCATTCTTGGCGCCGGCATTGATGTTGTAGCCTTCAATCTCGATGTCCTCAGCGCTGCCATCAAAATCAACGAGGTGGCTGAGGATGGTTCCGCCGAAGTGGGTATCAACCATGGTCCGGCCGTTGCCGCTGGCGCCATCGTGGTAGAAGGCAGCGCCAATGACTGTACGCTCGGCATTCTCAAGCTCGATCTCAGCATAGGTGCCGGTAGAAGCGGCGATCATGTTCGCAGCGGAGTAGGCATCGGACAGGGTGTACTCAAGCAGTGCACGACCGTTATTGGCTTTTTCGACGTAGGCAACATCCAGGTCGACCATGTGGCACGCAGTACAGAGGTTGAATTCTGCCGAGAAAGCAACGGTTGACTCTTCGAAGGTCGTGGCGCCCGCTGGCAGCAGGCCCTCGATCTCTGATGCGGTAACATCGCCCATGCCACGCAGCCCCGTAGTGTGCGGGTCGTGGCAGGTGGCGCAGTTCTTCTTCATGACACCGTCAATGGTCTCGGAACCCACCGGCAGCAGATAGGCGGCGACGGTGTTTTCGTTGTAGGCATCGTCCAGCGCTTTGGTGCTGGTGAAACGGTCCATGGACAGCAGCGCGAGAGCGCCTTCATGACTGTGGCAGGCGCTGCAGAAGCCAGTCCGGGCGCTCTGGTTGGCGTGGCGGCTGCTCTCGAAGTTTTCGGTCACGTTGTTCGAGATGGTGTAACCGCGCGCAACGTGAGACGAAATGTCGTTGTGGCACTGGGCACACTGCTCGGTGGACGGCACAGGGTTGGGTACCGAAAAATCACCGGGGATGTTGACGTGAGCACTGCCGCCGCCGTGGCAGGCTTCGCAACCGACGACGCCGCCGGTAGCGGATACGCCGAAGGCGGACGGCAGGTCATGACTCTCCATTTCGGGGTTGTGGCAGGGTGTGCAGCTGATGTTGCCAGCAGCATACGCACTGCTTCCGAGGGCATGCGGGCTTTCCAGCCACTTTTTCGTTGCAGGATTGTTAGCGTGGCAGGTGGAACAGGCCAGGATACCTGTGAACTCCCCTTCAATGGGTGCGTAATCCTGTCCGTCACGGCCGTCCTGCCCGTCGCGACCGTCGCGACCGTCATCGCCGTCATCGCAACCGGCGAGCGCCAGCGTACACGCCAGCAAGCCTAGAACAAACAACCTGAGCCAATACTTTCCCTCTCTCATTCGACTTCTCCTTGAAAAGGGTTTTTCTTCCGGACCTTCAATCCCATGATTGAAAATCCACCTTGGCAGAATCGTCACCCACAACCGACCTATTCGGCCGCAGGCGTTTTGATCCGATCACAGGTCAAGGGTCAACCAAAACCGGCCTTCCCAGTACCGGTCGCCCCCCCATGTCGACAATGGAATCATAAAGCAACTGCCGGAGATAAACGCCGTTGTGGACATAACCTCCGGGTTCGTTGTGAACGAAATGCAAATTGTAGGCAGCCTTGAGTTGGCGCTCATCGGCAATGCCGCTGAAGTAGGGGTAATTCGCCAACACCTGAACTCCGGATGCAACCAGAAGCCCGTCGAGCTGCGCCATCAGTTGCTGGATGTGATCAAAATTCAGACTGGGCGATCCACCCAATGAACTGAAATCCCCCCCCGGTTGGAAAGAATGACAGGAGTTGCATTGATCGACCGTCACTGAAAAATCATGCCCGGCGCCTTCTCCCTGCATATGACAACCGGTGCAGTTCGTCAGTTCAGGCGCCCCAAAGGCCTCGTGAACCGCAAAGGAATTCCAGCCGCGATAGGAGCGCCCCGGATACTCATATCCACCCTGAACCGCGCTGCCGAACAGCGACGCCCCCGCCGGAAAATAATGAATTCCGGAAAAATTGAGGTTATTGTCGGCGATGCGTTCATCAACCTGGCGTGTCGACGACGTCCCCTGGTGACACTCGAGGCAGAGATTATTGGCATGGCCCAGACTGACAATCGCGCCGGAGGGGAATGCAACTTCATCAACCTGCCTCAGTGCGCCATCGGCGTTATTGGAATCATCAAGATCATGGCAGGCGACGCAGGCGACAACGCCGCCCTGCCTGGCAGCATCCAGGTCGGCGGGGGGCACCCCGTTCACATAGCGAACGAATTCCACCCCGTTATGACATTTGAGGCAGGCGCCGTCGCTATCGGGATCGAATTGGTGAGTAAACGCGCCCCCCTGATAATCTGCATGTCCGGAACGGGCCCACGCCTCGGCAATAACCATGGAATCCTCGGCAACAAACCGCGACGCCGCATGCGGGCTGTGACACTGGGTGCAGGCGTTGCGGGCAGAAGCGTTGATGTTGTAACCGGAAATATCCGCCCCCGATTTAAAGTGGCTATCCTCGATGAGGGCATCGGTCGCGGGGTGGCCCGTCGCCAGATAGGTATCCCGGCTCTCATCGAGCTGAAAGCTGTAGGTACCACTTTCACTATCGAAATCATACTCGAGATTGACCTGATGGCAAGCAGTGCAAAGGTTGAATTCTCCGGAGAAAACCTCTCGATCATTGTCGACAATCGATGAAGTTCTCAGTGCGCCACTGTGGGGGTTGTGACAGGTACGGCATTGCACCGGGCTCGGATCGGAGGGAGGAGTCACTCCGGAGAAAAAAGTTTCCCATTGAGCCGCTTCAAGATCAACCGTCTTTTCATGATAATTGCGGAATAGTTCATCGCTGTGACACCGACCGCAAAGGGCGTTGCCCGGGGCCCGCACCGAGGTTGCGTGGCGACTGTCCTGATAGTTTGCAAGGAGGCTGTCTTCTGCCCCGACATGGGGGCTGGCCGGAGCCAGAAGGTCATGACAGTTCCCACAGGTTTCAAAACCAGGCACACTGCGGGGGAGCGGCCCGTCGCCAAAATGGTCGCCTCCGGCGCCGTGGCAGTTTTCACAACCAACGGCCGCCAGCCCCGCTTCAGGGATTGAGGCGCCGGCAGGCAGAAAGGACTCAATTGTCGATCCGTCGCCAATCGGATCATGGCAATCAAGACACGCCTGGGGCGCCGCTGCATCAAGGCTGCCCTGGGCGTGGCGGCCGCGCAGGTAGTCTGCAACGATCTCCGCACTGGCCTCGGGATCGAGTTCACCGAAAGTCAACAGCTGATGACAGGCCACGCAACCGCTGCTCCCCGTATAACGGATACCGTTCTCATCCACCCCGTAGCTGCCCACTGGCGCCTCCGCCTGCGGGGCATCGCCACTGCCGCTATTGCTTCCACATCCTCCCAGCAACATAAAGCCGAGAAGTGCGGCGGCAAAGGGCATAAATTTCAGGAACGATCTCAATTGGGCCATACGAACGATCATCACCTTATTACGATGCAGAGTCACAGGTCGCGAGGGCTTCAATATTGGTCATGACAGCGCCTGCAGGTTTTGCCGTTGCTTGCGTCCTTGAGACGACCGGCGCGGTCGCCCCAGTTTTTTCCATGCGGGCTGAAGCCCACCACGCCGCCTTTTGCGCTATGGCAGTTCATACAGACGTCGCCGCCAGGATGACAAGCCTGGCAGGTCGTCAAATTGCGCCGCGCATCCCGGGCATGGCCTGTTGACCAGTCGTGAAAACCTGGTGCAACGGAACCCTGTAGGTGGCAGTCATCGCAGTTGGTCTCAGGAGTCATGCCGGCATGAACCGTTTCAATATCTCCGATACCGTCAATCCCGAAAAAGCGGGCATGAGACGGGCCTCCTGCACGCCCGGTACGCCCGCGGAAGCTGTCGTGGCAGTCACTGCAAAACCGCGATTCATGGCAGCTGGCGCAGAGCTGTTGATCGGTTCGCGCTGCAACCGGGTGCGTCACATGGAAATCGCTTTTATGCACATTGATCATGGCATTGCCGAAATCGCCCTGCTCGTCGGCAAAACCGGCTGCGTGGCAGTCAAAGCAATCACTCTGGCGATGGCAGGCGGTGCATTCCATATCGTCACTTTTCGCCTGCGTGCGATGGTTGAGCGCCCATGTCACTCCGTGGGTTTTGGTGGTACCAAGCCGGCTTGCATCGACCAGGGGTTTGTCATGGCAGAAAAGGCAGACCTCCTTGTCCGGCACGATGCTCTTCGCATCAGGCACATGGCAGACATGGCAGGAGAGCCCCGGAAAATATTCTTCGAGATGATCGCGATGATCAAAGTCCACACTCCATCCCACCGACGCTGAAAGCGCCACCAGGGCAAGAGTTAATAAAACTTTGCGCATCATAAGGAAACTCCCTGCCGTCAGAAAATGAAGTTCAGACGTACCCGTCCGCGATTGTAATAATCCCACAGATCACTTTCGATACGTTCGACCTTCGCCTGCAGATTGATCGCCTTGGTTACGAATAAGGTTGCATCTACCCAGTAGCGCTTACTGGTGGTCTCATCACTGGATGAATCGATGTCGAAATAATCGATCTGCCTGTCAAAGACATCGACTTCCACTCCGGCACCGGCAAGTACGTGCTTGTTGAACAGATACGAACAGTGAAACTTGAACCCTTTCAGATCCTGTCCATCCTCATCGTCGCGGTACACCCCCGAGAGATAACCGCCCCAACGGTCGGTGCGCAGCTTTTCAAGGCCGGCCTCGAATACATTAGCGTCGGAAAATTCAGGATATATTTCACGCGTGTAACGACCAAAAACACGCCAGCCCGGTGCAATGTCGTAAGTGAGTTCAGCCAGGATTTCTTCGTATTCATCAACAGCGAAGACAGAATAGATGGACGTAGATGAAAACACCGGCAAGGAGTAAAGATACTCAAGGCGCGCTTTCCACTGGGAGAACTGATAATACCTGATCCCAGCCAGAAAGTAGCTGACACGATCGGAAAGATAGTCATACTGGGTCTCGCTGTAGAAATAGAGCAGGTCGTTGATATCATATTCGACATCGAGTCCGTATAACTCCTGGGCCAGCAACCCGCCGTCAAACCGGGCGAGATATGACAATCCCAGATTGAGCGTCTTGAAAAAAGTTCCTGTGATCTCGGCTCCGGCAACGGCATCCTTGGCATTGTAACCTTCGTAGTAAGCCACATCGCCGCCACCAAAAATGGTCAGGCTGTAATTGTCCAGGAAATCATAATCGAGCCGCAAACCGTCCATGACCGAGGCACCGGCAGCGGATGTGACGAACTGGCGCCCCAATCTCAGGTCAAGGGAATCAATCCCAAAGTCCTGCTTATCGATATAGGCATAATACAACCGACTCTTCGCGGAAGAACTGCGCTCGCCAGCAAGATCATCTCCGATTCGTCCGTATATGCGGAAATCATATCCTTTATCGGCGAGGTCATAGGCGTTGAACTGAACATACTGATATGCCGGAACAATGGTTTTTCCGTTGGCGTCATCAAACCACTCAACCACCGTACTGGTGCGACCGGAAATCCTGGCGCCCGAGGCGTCAAAAAAAGGGCCAAGAACCAAAACGGCTGAAACCAAGCCGAAAAGAAGCCCCCTCTTAACCCCCATGAAACCTCCCGACCAAAACACTTCAATCTGCTCCGAAATCAGCATTAATTCAATCAACACACTGAAATGCGAAACGCCTGTACAAACTCAACAAAATCGCTTAAAACGAATAAAAACATTAACTTGCCATCAGGGTTTCACCTAAAACAATGCAAACGATCGAATGAAACCGACAGAATGAATTGGCAACAATTAAGCACAACACACCTTAATTGTCAAAGCAAATCTTGCCCCCCCAACTAAACATTAATTCAGTAATTTCTATTTCTATTTATTGACTTTTCCCTATATTTAAAGAGCTACCAAGAGGCAATATTTCAGGTTTTCATTTCGGAAATAGCCAGAGACAATAGTAAAAACGGCCTTTTAATGCTATGATCTTCTATGCTGTGAGGCAAAAGGGGGCCCGGAGAATTTGGACTGTGCAACTACACAGCCCTTCCAATTTTCACGAGCGTACCAAGCAGCAATGAACTTGCAACAAATGAAAAACGTT
>NPIE01007237.1_pt1 | contig 20509 bp, 16 predicted proteins | sample 8637661 | NCBI WGS metagenome assembly NPIE01 (sample SAMN07420842, study PRJNA396082) | bioreactor metagenome | isolation source: sample BA12 brine-fed electro-methanogenic bioreactor BA | place: Japan: Kochi | collected 2016-12-09
AGAACGGATGCAACAAGCAGGCCACTACAGAGCATAATCCGGTAACAGGCACCGCACCTGATCCCATGACAACATAAAACCGTCCGGTTCCGCTCCCAAGCGGGGCAAGCTTGAACACCCTGCCACAAATCAGGGCGCGCCAACTGAGGGGCTGGCGCAGCACCAATAAAAAGGACAAACCGATTATGCCTGACGAATCGCCAGCCAGTTTTTCCAGCCACCCAATTCGGTGATCTCTTCAGCACCGGCCAAACCGGATGCCTCGCAGATAAAGCCACTGACCCAACGGCCATCGGCCAGCTCCACCTTGCCGATACCCAGTGGTGCCGGAATCGCGGCCACAAAGCTGCCCAGCTCTGCCGTTGGCACGGACCAAACTTCGACCTCAATGGCGCGGCCATTGAGTTCATCACGCACCATGCCTGGCCGCTGAACAGGGCCACCGGCAAGGGCAAACAAGCGATAGGACGCGGCGCTGTCGGTACGCTGTTTCAACCTTGCACCGCGCTCGGTAAGCTGCCAGTTCAGTGGCAACCCTTCAAGATGGGCACCGCACACAACCAGATCGGTATAGTCACCCGATACGCAGGCCGGAGCATCGGTTGGCAACGGCTCGTCTCCCAGTGCGCCCAGGGGCAGCGGCAAGATCCGAGTTATTCGATTGGCAATCGACAGCAAACGACGATCACTGAAATGATCGCCCACCAGGGTCACCCCGAACGGTAGTCCCTGAGTCGTAAACGCCGTAGGGATGGCTACCGAGGTCATATCCAGCAGGTTCATGAAATTGGTGTAATAGCCCAGCTGAGAGTTGTACAGAATCGGCTCGGCCAGCATCTCGTCAATGCGAAACAGCCGCCCGGCAGTTGGTGTCAGCAGGCAGTCCAGCCCCTGCATCTGCTCAAGACAGGCCAGACGAAGCGCCTGCAGGCGATACTGGGCGCGAAACAGTTCCGTGGCTCGCGGCTCGTTGCCCGGCTCAACAATGGCACGTACAACCGGGTGAATCGCTTCGGGCCGTGATTTGAGCAGCGGCTCGCAGGCGATGTAGCGTTCGGCAACCCAGGGGCCCTCGTACAGCAGCCGAGCGGCTTCATCAAAGGGCGTATAGTCGATGGTGACCAGTTCGATACCGGCATCTTCCAGTGCGGCCAACGTCGCCGCATACGCCTGCTCATAGCGAGTATCACCGAAGAATTTCAGCTGCTTTTGCGGCAGTATGCCGATCCGCAACGGGCCATTGCTGAGGCCGTACTGGCGCGAGCCGTTGGCAAAACCGTTATGCCGGCTGAAGCCGTCACGGGCATCAAACCCCTCGGCACAGGCAAGCACCGTGTTGGCATCATCGGTATCCAGCGTAAAGATGCTGATACAGTCTAGCGAGCGGCAGGCCGGCACCAGCCCGGTCGATGACAGCAACCCCTTGGTCGGCTTGAGACCCACCAGATTATTGAAGCAGGCCGGAACGCGTCCCGAGCCTGCCGTATCAGTGCCGAGACTGAAGCTGGCCAGCCCCAGCGCCACTGCCACCGCCGAGCCGGAGCTGGAACCACCCGATATGTAGTCCGGATCAAAGGCGTTATGACAGGGACCATAGGGTGAACGGGTGCCATTCAGGCCAGTGGCAAACTGGTCAAGGTTGGCCTTCCCGACCGGGATGGCACCGGCATCGATCAACTGTTGCACGACCTGTGCCGATGTTTCGGGGGTATAGGCAAACTCGGGGCAACCCGCCGTGGTCGGAATACCGGCCAGATCGATGTTGTCCTTGATGACAAAAGGGATACCCCAGAGTGGACAGATGGCCGGATCCTTGTCGGCCAGAGCGTCCAGCCAGGGCTGTTGCTCTTCGGCACTGAGCAGATGAACCCAGATATTGCGATCCTCGTACTCGGTTGCACGCTGGCAGATACTCTCCATCACCTGCGCCGGTGTGATACTGCCTTCAGCATAGGCCGCCTGCAGCGCCCGAATGGTCATATTGGTTTTCATGCATGTACCCCCATTGCAGCCAATGCTGCTTCATCTTCCAACACCACCAATGCCTGCCCGGCACCCACCCGACCGCCGGCGGCCAGCAACAACTGGCTGACAACGCCATCTATTGGCGCGTGGATCGGGATTTCCATCTTCATCGACTCCAGAATCATCAGCACCTGCCCCGCCTTCACCGTGTCCCCCGGCTGCACCTCGGTCTGCCAGACGCTGCCGGACACCGGGCTGTCGACCACGGTGGCATCCTCGGGCCAGTCATGTTCCGTAACATCGGCTGCCACTTCTTCTGAATCAAAGTTGAACTGACCATCGGCATGCCAACGCTCCAGTTCCTGCTCAAAAGCGCGGTTACGCTGTTGCTTGAACTGCTCTATTTCAGCGGCGTGATCCGCCATGAACTGTTCGTATTCGGCCAGCGAGAAACGGCTCTGCTCAATCTTCAGCGGGTAACGCCCCTGCGGGAAGTCCCGCCGAATCTGCTGCAGCTCCTCATGGCTAACTTCATAGAAGCGGATCTGGTCAAAGAAGCGCAGCAGCCAGGGCTGCTCAAACTCGGCGGTACGGCGGTAGCGGTTCCACATCTGCAGCGTACGGCCGACGAACTGATACCCACCCGGACCTTCCATGCCGTAGACGCAGAGGTAGGAGCCACCGATACCCACAGAATTTTCCGCCGTCCAGGTACGCGCAGGGTTGTATTTGGTGGTCACAAGGCGGTGGCGCGGATCGATCGGGGTCGCAACCGGCGCCCCCAGATAGACATCGCCCAGCCCCATCACAAGATAGGAGGCATCGAACAGAACACGTTTTACCTCGTCGATGCTGTCCAGCCCGTTGATGCGCCGAATGAACTCCAGGTTGCTGGGGCACCAGGGTGCGTTCTTGCGAACCGACTGGTCATATTTCTCGATCGCCAGCCGGCAGGCCACGTCATCCCAGGAGAGCGGGATATGGACGATACGCGACGGCACGCTCAACTCAGCCAGCTGCTCGGCAAGTGCCCGCTCGCCTCGTTCGATATGCGCCAGCAATTCGGCATGACTCAGCTGCTGTGAGTCGAAATGGATCTGCAGCGAGCGAATGCCCGGTGTCAGCTCTCGCAGCCCGGCAACGGGGTGTTGCTGCAGCCACTGCATCAGCGCATGGGCACGAAAACGCAGGCGAATGTCCAGCTCCAGCTCTCCATACTCCACCAGCAGGAAGTGATCACCCGCAGCACGACACACAATCTCGTCGCCAAAGGTATCGGCATCCAGACGTGTCAGTATCGGGCTTTGCGGCGTTACCGGCTGCCAGTCACAGGCGACCTCTTCAAGCGTATCGACCGATGCGGTTTGCGCCGCCTCCAGCGCAACCGCCTGCTCAAGGCTGACCGGGACAAAACGCACCCGATCACCGGCACGCAGCTGACCCAGCTTCCACAGATCTGCCGTGATGACGGTGGCGGGACAGACAAAACCACCCAGCGAAGGACCGTCTGGCCCCAGAATGACCGGCATGTCGCCGGTAAAATCAACACTGCCAAACGCATAGGCGTTGTCGTGAATGTTGGACGGGTGCAGACCCGCCTCACCACCATCACGGCGGGCCCATTGCGGCTTGGGACCGATCAGACGTACGCCGGTGCGGCTGGAGTTGTAATGGATCTCCCAATCGGTATTGAAGAAGGTGCGGATATCCTCATCGGTGAAGAAGTCAGGGGCGCCGTGCGGGCCATAGATCACACGCAGTTGCCACTGGTTGGTCACTTCGGGGCGCAGGCTTTCAGGCAACATTCGCGGGCCTACAGGCCGTGCTTCAGTATCCAGTCTGAGTACATCCCCGGCGCGCAGTGCACGGCCATTGTGACCGCCAAACTGCCCCAGGGTGAAGGTCGATCGGGAACCCAGATACGCCGGGCACTGGAACCCGCCACGTACCGACAGGTAGGAACGGGCACCGGTCTCGCGGATACGCCCCAGCTGCAGGGTTTGGCCGGCACTGACATCGACCACCTGCCAGAGCACAACTGGCTGGTCGTCCAGTCTGGCCTCGATGGCGGCACCGGTGATCACGATCTGGGTCGCCGAGGCAAATCTGAGCGTGGGGCCCTGCAAGGTTATTTCCAGTGCCGCGGCATCGGTGGAGTTGTTCAGCAAACGGTTTCCCAAACGGAACGACTGGCTGTCAAATGGACCGGATGGCGGGACTCCCACATCCCAGTGCCCCTGACGGCCGGGGAAATCCTGCAGCGTGGTTTGGGTCCCGCCCTGAATTACGTCCACGCGGGCAGGCTTGAAGGCAAAGCTGTTCAGATAGCGGGTCGTCACCTCACCCCTGAGCAGCTGTTGATCACGACTCAGAGCGCGCAGGTATTCCAGGTTGGTCTCGCTGCCGTAAAGCTCGGTGGCATCCAGGGTCTGCTGGAGCCTGGCCAGCGCCGCATCGCGGTCCTCGGCATGTACGATCACCTTGGCCAGCATGGGATCAAAAAACGGTGGCACTTCAATGCCGGACTCAATCCAGTGATCAATCCGCACGCCCTCGCCCTGCGGAAACTCAACATGACTGAGCAGCCCCGCACAGGGCTGGAAATCGCGCCAGGGATCTTCCGCGTAAAGCCGTACCTGAATCGCATGTCCGGACGGTTTCAGCCGTTGGCGTTCAGCTTCCAGATCAGGCGACTGTCCGGCCGCAATCTTCAGCATCCACTCAACCAGATCGATGCCATACACCTCTTCGGTCACGCCATGTTCAACCTGAAGGCGAGTATTCACTTCAAGGAAATAGAAGGCTGAAGTATCGGCATCGTAAATGAATTCAACGGTGCCGGCGTTGCGATAGCCCACACTGGCAAGCAGCTGCTCGGCGGTGCGATGCAGTGCCAGGCGCTGTGCCTCCGGCAAGTTGGGCGCCGGGCACTCCTCGACCACTTTCTGGTTGCGACGCTGACTGGAGCAGTCGCGCTCACCCAGTGCCAGCGCAGTGCCGTTGCCATCCCCCACCACCTGCACCTCAATATGGCGGGCGCGGGCGATGAATTTTTCCAGAAACACGCCATCGTCGGCGAAATTGTTGGCGCCGAGGCGCTTGACCGATTCAAACGCCCCCGACAGTTCCGCCTCGCTGTGGCACAGCTGCATGCCGATGCCACCACCACCAGCCGTGGTTTTCAGCATCACGGGGTAGCCGATGCGACCTGCTTCGGCCAGGGCAGCATCAAGATCGCTCAGCAGATCGGAACCGGGCAGCAACGGCACATTGGCGGCCTGAGCCAGTTCGCGCGCGCGGTGCTTGAGACCAAAGGCCTGCATCTGCTCACCCGTCGGGCCGATAAAGGCAATACCTGCCGCTTCACAGCGCGCGACAAATGCGGCATTTTCACTCAGAAAACCATAACCGGGATGGATCGCTTCGGCACCGCTTTCGGCCGCAATCTCAAGCAGACGATCCATGTTCAGATAGGTATCGGCTGCTCCGCCATCGCCCAGACACCAGGCTTCATCAGCATGGCGCACATGCAGGCTGTCGGCATCACAGTCGGCATAGACGGCTACCGAACCAATACCCAGATGCTTGAGGGTACGGATAATGCGGGTCGCGATGGCACCGCGGTTGGCAATGAGAACTTTTTTGAACATGGCAGAATCCTGGCACGGGCCGTCCCGTGGTGTTCCGTACGACAGCGGTCGTCCGCTGAAGCGTGAATCAGTTATCCCACACCAGCAGTTCGACCGGTGTCGGGTTATAGCCATTACAGGGGTTGTTCAGCTGCGGACAGTTGGAGATCAGCACCACCACGTCCATCAATGCGGTCAGCTCCACATATTTGCCCGGCGCAGAGATACCATCGGCAAAGGTCAGGCCTCCCTCTTCGGTCACCGGCACATTCATGAAGAAGTTGATGTTATGGCTGATGTCGCGCTTGCCGATGCCATATTCCGGGTGTTCAGCAATGGCCAGCATCCAGCTGTCGCGACAGGCGTGCATGCAACGCTTTTCCAGATCGTAACGGACGGTGTTGCTCTCGGTGGCACAGGCACCGCCCAGGGTATCGTGGCGGCCACAGGTATCCGCGACGATCTCCAGCATCGGACGGTTCTCGTTGGAACGCAGTACCGAGCCTGTCGTCAGGTAGACATTGCCCTGCTCGCGAATGGTATCCATGGCGCTGTAACGCTCGGACGGGTCAGCTGCGTTGTAGAACAGCGTGTCAGCGGCCTGGTTACCCTCCAGATCGAGAATTCTCAGCGTCTGGCCAGCCTTGACGCAGCCGATGTAGTAATCCCCGGCATCGATGGTGGTACGGGCAACCGCCTGCTCCGGCTGGCGTGTACTTTCGGTCAGCATGGTTGGCTCCTTATTTGCCAAGGTGGTACAGGGCGTTGTTCCGGAAACCGCGACGATTCTCCGGGCGGAAGTTGAGACAGTAATCGTCGTCCCATACCGGATCGGCCTCTCCCAGCTCAATCCGAATCGGTTTTTTCGGATATTCGGCGGCGGTATTCAGTGGGTGCGGGCAGGTGTGCAGCAGCACCAGTGTGTCTATCTCAAACCGCAGCGTAACGTGACTGCCCGGGGTACTGTGACCCTCGGCAAGCCTCATCTGCCCTTGTGCGTCAGTGGCCACCTTGCTGAACCAGTTGATATTGGCAGCCATATCAGCCCGTCCCAGCCCATATTTGGCCAGCTCGACCAGAAAAGCGTCATAACCGTTCTGGTGCCAGTCATTGCGATCATGCTGGTAATCGCGCCGGCCCCAGCGGGCACTGACCTGTTCGGCATGGCTGTTGCCGCACACCGTTTCATGCCAGCCCAGGCTGTCATCAACAATGGAGGCAAAAATACGCCCCATATCGGAGTACAGGCAGTTGCCGTGCGTCAGCTTGAACGTGTGCTGGCACTTGAGTGTATCGGGGGCGTTGTAGCGCTCCAGCAGGTTTTCCGGGTTGTAGAACAGCATGCCGACATTGGCTCCGCCTTCGACATCGGTCAGGCGCATCAGCGTGCCCTTGCGCAGGCGCAGAGACCAGTGGCCACCTGCCGGGATCTCGGTGGTGTATTCAATCGCTTTCATAAATACTTTTCCGTTTCCTTTGCAGTGAGGGTCAGATTGCGGTCGATCTCGTTCAACGTGCCTTTATCCATCTGCCCGACCGGCAGGTCGTAGGTGATGGTGGCACCATAGGCATCCGGTGCCTGCGGGTCATGCCGGGTCTTGTCGAACACCCACAGACGCGTGCCCAGATAAAACCCCTCTTTCAGATCATGGGTCACCATGAACACGGTCAGCCTGTACTCGCGCCAAAGGCGCAGTACCAGCTCATGCATGTCGGCCCGAATGCCCGGATCCAGTGCACCAAAGGGTTCGTCCAACAGCAGAATACGCGGCTTGCCCAGCAGTGCCTGAGCGATGGCCAGACGCTGGCGCATACCACCGGACAGTTCCGCCGGATAGAGCGCCTGGGCATGTTCCAGGCCCACCTCCTTCAGCATTGCCAGTGCATCGTCACGCGCCTGTCGCCGTGCGGCACCGAACAGCAAGCCTGTCAGGCTACGGCGCTCAAAACCGCGGGTGGCCATCACGTTTTCCAGCACGGTCATGTGCGGGAACACCGAGTACTGCTGAAACACGATGCCACGGTCGGGGCCGGGTTCAGCCGGTATCGGCTTGCCATCCAGTGTCAGCTCGCCGCTGGTGAACGTTTCAGTGCCGAGCAGCATTTTCAGAAAGGTACTTTTGCCACAACCCGAAGCTCCGACCAGGGTGACAAACTCACCCTCTTCGACACTCAGATTGATCCGCTCCAGCACCACCTTGTTGCCGTACTGTTTCCAAACATTGCGTGCTTCAATCATCACATTGCTCCCTTGCCTTGCCACGGGAACAGGCGACGACTGAGCCATGCAAGGGTCACATCAATCAGGAAGGCCAGCAGCGTAATCCAGGCCACATAGGGCAGGATCACATCCATCGCCATATAACGGCGTACCAGAAAAATGCGGTAGCCCAGGCCATCGGTTGCGGCAATCGCTTCGGCCGCAATCAGGAACAGCCAACCGGCACCCAGTGACAGGCGCACTGCATCGATCAGTCGGGGCATCAGCTGTGGGAGCAACACACGGCAGATGATCTGGCTGGTATTGGCCCCCAGGGTTTGTGCCTTGACCAGCTGTTCAGGCGGAATTTCCAGCGTCCTGCGTTGAATATCCCGGGCGATAAAGGGGGTAATCCCGATGGCGATCAGCGCCACCTTGGACAGCTCACCCAGCCCGAACACAATGAACAGCACCGGCAGGATCGCCAGTGGCGGAATCAGTGATACAACGGTCAACAAGGGGCTGGCAGCGGCGGACACCAGCGGCAAGGCACCGGTCAACAGCCCCAGAGTCAGGCCAAGGGTTGCTGCAATCAGTACACCCAGGGCCAGACGCGAAAGGCTGCTGGCCGTATCGACCCAAAGCAGGTATTCACCACTGCGTTTGCTTGGCTCAAATGCCATGCGCTGGATGGCATCACCGATCTGGCCGAAACTCGGCAGCAACTTGTCACCGGGGTTTTCGGCCAGGCGCGCATCCGAGGCGAGGATGTAGACGATCACCAGCAGAATAAATGGCAGCAGGCCAAACAGCATGCGTGTTGCCGGTGCGGGCGTCTGGTTGATCAGTCGTTTCATGGTCAGTCCTTACGGGAGCCCACGGCTCCCGTTGCCGGGCTTGAAATCAGAGTGAGCCGTCCAGCGCCATCTGCATGTATGCCGGGTTGAAGCGCAGCTTGATATTGTTGCTGTCACCGTAAACGCCGGCCGGGGTTTCAATGCCGATAAAGGTCGCATCCGGAGCGCCTTCACCCAGCAGGCCGTGCTCGAATGAGAATTCGGCCACATGCTGCATGGTGGTTACCAGTGTGGGGCTGTTGGTGAGGCTCAGTGCGGCGGATGGGGTATAGAACATCTCGGTGCTGGCCAACTGGGCTTCATATCCGGCCAAATCTGTACCCGAGGCCTGAGCCATGTAGGTTTTAGCGGCTGTGGCTGCCTCATCATCACCACTCATGGTGGCCATGATTTCATACCAGGCGCCGGTCAGGGCCTTGCCCAGGGCAGGATTTTGCTCAAGGGTTTCGGTATTCACCACCAGCAGATCGATGATTTCCCCCGGAATCAGAGAAGAATCGAACACTTTGTGCGAGTCCGGCATCGACATGATTTCACCCAGCAGCGGGTTCCAGGTGGCGACCGCCGTTACATCCGGTGTGCCGTACACGGCCACCATGTCAGCATCAGAGGTATTGACGACCTGAATATCGCGTTCGCTCAGTCCCACACTTTCCAGTCCACGCGCCAGCAGGTAGTGGGAGACACTGAGTTCGACCAGGTTAACGCTCTGGCTCTTGATCTCGGCCAGAGAGGCCTTGCCCTTGAGCACGATACCATCGTTGCCGTTGGAGAAGTCCCCCACTACCAGTGCGGTGCTGTCGATACCGCCGGCAGCAGGAATGGTCAGGGCATCCATGTTGGTCATGGTGCAGGCATCAAACTCGCCTGCGCTGTACTGGTTGATCGACTCGATATAGTCGTTGATCTGGACCACTTCGATATCAATGTCGTACTTGTCGGCCCACTTTTTAACGATGCCCTGTTCGGCACCATAGGCCCAGGGCATCCAGCCCACATAGATCGACCAGCACACTTTGAAACTGTCACGGGCGGAGGCTGTCGTGGACAGCGTCAGGCAGAGCAGGAGAATGGATAGTCGCTTCATAGCGCACCTCTCAGTTCGGTTCGGTCGGTTGCTCACGGAGTACCCCCGGCATTACGCCTTAAGTCTCCCGGGCTTTTGTCCCGCCGTGTAACCCTTCACTGAAAGGTCGAGTGCTCTCGGACCAGTCACTGCAACTGTGCAGCCGGAACCCTAGCGCTCTATTGGTCAAATTGTCTGTCGCGTAATGTCAGGAGTACGGACACAATGGATAAAGCACAAGCCGTGCCAGAATATGAAACGCCCCTGAAACGGGGCGCTGTCAGTTGTGGCTGAATAGGATCAGGCCACCAAGTGCACCAGAAGTGCACAGCATGGGCCTGAATGGTGCAGCAGCCTCAGGTCTTGCTGACCTTGAACCAGAGCGCGTACAACGCAGGTACAAACAGCAGGGTAATCAGCGTACCCACCGCCACGCCACCGATCAGTACATAGGCCAGAGGCCCCCAGAACAGATCCAGCGTCAGCGGGATGAAGGCCAGCATTGCAGCCAGTGCTGTCAGAATCACGGGGCGTGCCCGCTGCACTGCTGCTTCAATGACGGCGTCACGCACCGCCATGCCGGTGTCGAAATTGTCCTGCACCTGCTGGGTCAGAATCATGGTGTTGCGCATCAGAATCCCCCCAAGGCCGATCAGACCCAGCAGCGCCGTAAAGCCAAATGGCTGCTGGAACAGGATCAATGCTGCCACGGCACCCACCAGCCCAAGCGGGGCCGTGGCAACCACCATGAAAGTGCCCGAGAATGAGCGCATCTGCAGCATGATGAAGATCAGCATCAGCGCCAGCATCACCGGCTGCAGCTTCTGAATGGACGCATCCGCCTTGCCGGACTGCTCAACAGAACCGCCAATGTCAATGTGATAACCCGGTGGCAGCTCGGCCCGCAGTTGTGCCATTTGCTGCCAGATGACCTGGGTCACATCCGGTGCCTGTGCCCCCTGCACATCCGCCTGTACCGCCAGGAAAGGCTCCCGGTTGTAGCGTTTGATCACCGGATCTTCATAGCGGATTTCAAGCTCACCCAACTGATGCAGCGACAGCTTTCGGCCTTCTGCGGTTTTGATTTCGAGCGCCTCCGGCAGCAGAACACCGTCACGCGCACTGCGCGCCACCACCTGCACACTGCGGATATCCTGCCGCACCTCAGTGACAGCAAGTCCGTTCAGCTGCAACTGAAGCTGCCTCGCCACCTCGTTCGGCGTCAGCCCCATCAGGCGCAGACGTTCAGGGTCCATATTCAGATGGTAACTCGGTGCCCGCTCGTCCCACTCCAGGTGCGGGATCACGGTATTGGGATGTGCCTCCATCCGTTCACGTATCTGATGCGCAATACGTCGCAGCTCATTGGCATCGGGTCCCATAACGCGGAAGCTGACAGGCCAGACCACGGGCGGACCAAACAGCAGGCGTGTCACGCGCACCCGCGCCTCGGAAAATTCACCCGCGGCAATATGCCGATCCAGCTCAGCCATAATGCGATCACGGGCCGCGGCATCCTCTCCAATGGCAATGATTTTGGCAAAGGCAGGATCAGGCTGTTCGGGATTGGCCGAAATAAAGAACCGAGGGGCACCGGCACCCACATAGGCCGAAAGGCTTTTGACCTCTTCCATCTGTGACAGAATCGCTTCCAGCTTGCGCACGGTTGCATCCGTCGCGCCAATGGCACTGCCCTGTGGCAGGTAGACCGAAACCAGTACCTCCGGGCGGTCCGAACTGGGGAAGAACTGCTTCTGTACCTGTGTAGCCATGCCGATCACACTCAGTACCAGCACGCCTATCGTTGCGGCCACCACCGTCTTGCGAAAGCGTACGCAGGCTCCAATCAAGGCACGCAGACGACGGTACAGTGCCGTTTGATACAGATCACCGGGCGTGTGCCGATGATAGTCCGGCAGCAGCTTTACACCCAGATAGGGCGTAAAGGTCACCGCGACCAGCCAGGAGATCAACAGCGCGAATGCCAGCACCCAAAAAATATTGCCCGCATACTCGCCCACGCCGGACTGGGCAAACCCGATCGGCACAAACCCCACTACCGTGACCAGGGTGCCAAACAGCATCGGGGCCGCCGTGACATTCCAGGCATGACTGGCTGCCTGTACGCGGTCCCAGCCTTCTTCCATCTTTACGATCATCATCTCAATCGCGATGATCGCATCATCCACCAGTAGCCCCAGTGCGATGATCAACGCCCCCAGGGTGATGCGGTCAAGATTGATGCCGGCCATTTTCATCAGCAGAAATGTCAGGCCGATGGTGACCGGAATCGCGATCCCGACCACAAGGCCGGCACGAAAACCGATCGCCAGAATGCTCACTGCCATCACCACCAGAACCGCGACCAGAAACTTGACCTGAAACAGGTTGACTGCCTGACTGATCGCCTCGGTTTGGTTGGTCAGCATCTGCAACGACATGCCCAGAGGCAAGCGCGACTGCTCGTCTGCAATGAATGCCTCAAGACGTTCACCAAACTCGAGCCCATTCTGACCGGATTGCATCACAACACCCAGCAAAATGGCGTCTTCACCATTGGCACGGACCAGATAGCTCGGTGGATCTTCATATCCCCGTCGCACTTCAGCCAAGTCAGACAGCTTGATGAGCTGCCCTCCTACTCTCAGCGGCACCGCCGCCAACTGTTTCGGATCGGCCAGATCCGCCTCAATGCGCAGATAGGCACGCGGACCATCAAGATCCACAAACCCCGAGGCCACCATCCTGTTGCTGGCTTCGATGGCAGCAAAGATCTGCTCTGGCGTCAGGCCGAGATTGTTGAGCCGATTCATGTCAAATTCGATATACACACGCTCAGGGCGCTCACCCAGCACCAGCGCCTTTTGCAGACCCGGCAGACGCTGCAAACGATCACGAATCGACTCGGCTTCGCGCGTCAGTTCGCGCATCGGCATGCCCGGGGCCGTCAGGGCGATCAGCGAGAAGTACACATCCGAAAAATCATCATTCACAATGGGGCCGATCACACCGGCAGGCAGGCTGGCGGCTTCATCCTGCATTCGCTTGCGCACTTCATAAAACAGATCGGGTACCACCTCGCTGGGCGAGAAATCTTCAAACTCCACCTGCAGGTCCGCACGCCCCGGGCGTACAGTGGTTTCAACCTTGTTCAGATATTCCACTTCCTGGATGCGCTTCTCCAGTCGATCAACGACCTGATTCTGCAGCTCTTGCGGGGTTGCCCCGGGCCAAACCACCGACACCACCATCACGCGAACGGTGAAGGCAGGATCTTCGGCCCGCCCCAGTGACAGGAATGCATACACACCGGCACACACTGAGAGAATGATGAAAAACAGCGTGACGGAGCGCTCACGTACCGCAAGCGCCGAGAGGTTGGGAAAGCTCATTGTGCCTGTTCCCTCACATCCATTCCCGGCGTCAACAGATGGGTGCCCAACGCAATAATGCGGCTGCCCTCGGCCAGTGAAGCGCGAATTCTGGCCTGCTCGCTTTCCAGTGACAGAACCTCAACCGGAACAGGCTGTGCCTTGCCCTCTAACACCTGCCACACCTGTGGGCCGCCGCTACGCTCATCCAGCGCCCCCAGCGGCACACTCAGCGTGACACCCTGCTGATCCCGGTTCAGCAGTACCTGCACCACCGTACCCAGGCTCAGGGCGTCAGAAGGCTGTTCAATGCGGTAGCGCGCACGCCAGCTGCGGCTTTGCGGGTCCGCAGCACCGGCAACCTCACGCAAGCTCAGTGGCAACATCCTGTCTTCCAGTTGCAGGTTGCCGCTTTCGGGAGGGCGCACGCCCTCGGCAAGATATACTTCAACCTCCAGTGGACCTTCTTCAACCAACACCGCCAATGGCTGCCCCACCGCCACCACCTGGCCCGGCTCTGCACTGACCTCGGTCAACACACCCGCCCTGTCAGCTGCAAGTTTGGCGTAACCCAGTCCGTTGCGCGCCTGTGCCAGCACCGCCAGTGCGGCATCACGATGGCTTGCCGCTTCACGCAACGCCAGCTCAAAACGCTCCAGTGTCTGTCGGCTTACAAAGTCACGCTCAACCAGTTGCTGTTGACGTTTTAACTCGCTGCGGGCAATCGCCAGAGCCGCTTCAGCGGTTTTGACCTCGGCTTCCGCCACTCGCACCGTTGCCATCAGGTCGCGTGTATCAAGCTGAAACAGCAGCTGTCCGGCTACCACTCGCTGCCCAGCATCGACATGCCGTTCCAGAATGCGACCGGGGACCTGAAACGAGACAGGAATTTCATGGCGCCCCTTAACCGTACCCGACAGTTTCACCCACGCACTGTCATGACCCTGCACTGCCACTGTTCTGACCCAGGGAGCCGGTGTTGTCTCTGGCGAAGCGGATTCGTCACCGCTGCACCCGACCAGCAGCAGAGAAAGCAGAATCAGAGGAAGTGTCAGTCGCATGGCAATATACCCGATGGTCGCGTCGATTCAGTTGACCCAATCGTAAAATATTAGAGACAACAAATATATATTCGTAACGTATTGAATACCGGCTGGTTACTCAAGCGGGGTGTTGAAACGAGCATCACTGCGGACCACTGTCTGACCCACCGGTACCAGCGCAATCATCGCCAGTTTGAGGTGCTGAATGCCGAAAGGAATACCAATGATGGTGATAAAGCAAGCCAGTGCCGACATTAAATGACCAATTGCCAGCCATATACCGGCGAAAACGAACCAGATGATGTTGCCAATCAGCCCCAAAACCCCAGTGCCAATATCGTCACGACCCGTCAAGTCGCGACGGTTGACCGGTTCCTTGCCGAACGGGAAAAAGGCAAAACTGCCTATTACGAAGCATGAACGCGCCCAAGGGATACCCACAATGGTGATTAACGCCAGCAAGCCGGCCAGCCACCAGGCCAACCCCATCACCACACCACCCAACACGAACCAGAGAATATTACCCAGTACACGCAGCATTTGAATGATCCTTCAACAGCTCAGAAATATCGGGGTATTGTTTCACTATTTCCATGCCATGGCACTACCGCGCCTCCCAGACCCAATGCTCGTCATCTTTGATGACGATCTGACCTGTCCACCACTTTCGAATCCAGAGCAGTCTCGTGGCCACTGAGCTAGAGCGCTCACGTAGATCCTGAAACATGGTTACTCTGCAGCCGAGTGATATTCGACACTTGAAGCAGCATAAAAACTACATAACCGACCTGAAGGCAAGCATTACAGGGTGAGTATGAGGACCTTAAAAACGTCCCCTATTTCCTTAAAAAAAACGATCAAAATGGATAGCTTCAAAAGGCACCCTATTTTCTAGCATCAGCAGCTTTTGTACGGCGCTAATCATGGGCGGCGGACCGCACAGATAAAACTCAGCTCCCTGAAAACTCTCCAGATACGTGGGAATGACCTCATGGACAAAGCCGGTTGCCCCACTCCACCCAGAGTCATCAGTTTGGTTAGACAGTACATTCACCAGCTTGAAGTTTTCGGCAGAGCTAAACAGCGTTTGAGCGGCGTTCAGTTCTGCCTCTAGCCGTGAACCGTAAAAAACTGTTATTGGCTTCTCGTAGCCTTGGGTAATCAGTGTATTTACCATCGATACCATCGGCGCGATACCAGATCCCCCTGCGATAAACACCGACCGTTGCTCATCTGTCGTGCTCAGTACTGATACCCCGTAGGGCCCGTCCAGCTGTAGCGTTTCAATCGAGCCCTTTGCCAGTGCGCGGGATACCTTCCCACCCGGCACCGCCTTGATAATTAGGGTCAGCTTGTTACCATCAACCGTATTAGCTGCTGAGTAAGCACGGGCACCTAGCTCCGGCAACTCAAGCATAAAGTATTGGCCGGGAGAAAATATCACCTCCCGCTCAGCCTCCAGCTGCAGCTTAAACATCTCCTCAGAAAGAAAACGTTTACTCACCACGTGGGCCGAGAAACGGCTAGGCGGATAAAGTGCACGCCCCTCAGCACGATTGACCACCTTAATCTTGAGGTCGGATTTAGCACTGCATTGGCACGCCAACAGCCGCCCTTTTCGGCGCTCGCGGTCAGACAACCCCGGCGCATCAGGCCAAAGGTTATTCACCTCACCCTCGAGTAGTTCAATCTTGCAGGCACCGCACCCACCGGAGTTGCACTCGTAAGGAAATGCCAGTTCAGCTCGCAAAGCAGCACTGAGTATCGTGTCGTCACTTGCTGACTGGAATTTGATCATCTGATCATCTGATTGAATTTCGAACATAGACAAGGTCTCTGAAAAAGCCCCTTCGACGACGCCGAAGGGGAAGCATGCTGATAGTTTAGAAGGGGAACATCATCAGACCGCCAGCATCGAACTCCTCAACGAGGCACTGCGTTCGATATATTGCTCCGGGACCAAGTCCTCGGAGAGCATTTTTAGATATGCCTCGGCAGCCCTATCTGCCAGCGGTTGCCACTTCTCGATCCAACCATCAATAACTGCCTGATTGTCCGGGTTTTCCAACGCGTGCTTGACCAGCGCCTTCGCCCAGCGGTTATGGCGCTCAGCATCTTTCAACTGGCTATCAATTAGCAGCGGCAGTAAGGTATCGTTGTTCTCCCATGCTTGCTGCTGCAGCGGCTTGAACACACTTTCAACAAGCATCGGCTTGATCACCAGATTGAGGCTGAGAAAAGCCTCGGCCCAGTCAAACGCGATCAGTTGCTTCTCCATCAGCTCACGCAATCCCTGCCAGCCCGGCTCATTCTCCCACAGCTCCCGCTCACGCTCGCCAAAACCGACATCGCCATAGGTAAGGCCGAGTTCATGCGTGCGATACGCAGTATGGGTCAGCCAACGTAGAGAATCCGCAGTTTGCAGAATACAGCAATTGGAGATCGTGCTAGCCGGGGCCATCTGCTGAACATAGGCTGATGACATCTGCAGGCAGTGGAATAAGTAGCGCAGCGGAGCGAAACAGCGAGCCAGCGTATGCTGCCAGCCATCCTGGATCATCCTGTCGTGTTCACGTTCGTTGAACTGGTCGAACAGGCCCTGCACATACGCCTCCTGGCCATCCTGCATCATGTTGTAGGTGCGGTAGACCAACTGGTCGGGATCGGTGAACGCATCCCAATCATCATGTTTAAGCGGTGATGCGTTGCGGTACTGCTTGTACCAGAGGTTCATTGGACTATCCGGACTCAGCTCCCAAGGCGCATCCGGATTATTGGTACTGTAGTGCAGTTTACGCGACACGATGTCGTATTCACTTGGCTTTTTTCTCATCTCTGCCAGGTGGCTCCATGTGCGCATAGGTTTTTTGGATTCAAAGCTCATGGGTACCTCCTCAAAGAGATTTATCAAAGTAAAAACGTATCTGGTCTTGGTCAGCCCGAATCTGTCCAGCGAAGGAAGCCAGATTGATCTCCAACTCCTGCATGTTGAACGGACGGCCTAACTGCTCCTCCAGCGTTTTGCGGGTCAGGATCAGTTCTCCCTCGGTCTCGATACGCACATATGCCCGCTTATCTTCCACCCGGATCTCCTTGCCCGGATTATCGATCTCCGCCGTTTCGATCACTGGCTCCACAAGTTCACCAGCGCGGATAATCGGTCCAACGTTATTGTTGTTTAAGGCCTGATCACCCATCGTACTCATCATGTAATCCCTCTTTTGCTCAGCTGTTTCGCTAATGATTGGTGCAACAACTGGCGCTGCTTCAGGTGTGTGCCATATTCGGCGAAACGCCTTCTGTATTGACGTAAATATCATCGCCCTTCACCTCTACTGGGTACTCAGCAAGGCAGCAATCTTCCGGGTTGATGCCCTGTCCGCTTTCATCATTAAAGGTCCACAGGTGGGCACGGCAGGTGATCACACCACCCTCGTAACTCCCCTCAGACAACAGAATCTCTTGATGGGGACACATCGCCTGGTAGGCTTTCACCCCATGCTCCTCGCTGTTGACGATCAGGATTTCGGTACCGTCCGAGGTCTCGAAGGTCTCCATCTCGCCTGCCCAGATGTCGTCAAGGGAACAGACTTTTTCAAAGCTCATTACGGCTAGTCCTCAAATACCACGTCGATCACTTCGGTCGGTTTCAGGCCGCTCTCGGCGACCGTCATCTCCCGCGGGAACAGTTCGCTTGATTGATGTTTGCGAACACGCATCACCCCGGCACGAGGCGCAACGCGGCGGTTAACACAGTGGTAAGCGACCTTCTCCGCCACCTGATCCATGGAATCATTCAGATCCACGACGATCAGTTGCACCAAGAAGTCACGTTCAAACGCGGCATGAATTGGAAATGCTGACATCATCTACTCCTTAAACCGGTTCAAGCCGACTTTTTCATTTCGGGTTTACACTTCTCGGCCCAGGCGAAGTCATGGGCGTCTTTACCCATCTCCTCAACACACTGGAACCCCATGTACTGCAGCGCGCCCTCCAGAGTCATCGGCTGGATCTGCCCGGCCAGGAAGCGGTCGACAATGTTCAGGTGGTTCTGGTACTGCTCCGGATCTTGCTGGAAGATCCAGCGATCCACTTCCGAACCGAAGTGGTACAGGCGACCGTTGTGCTCAAGGCTGAACACCTTGACGTCCCAGTCATCGCCGGGAATACCGACCAACGGAATCTGGCTCATGTTGCACACGGTAGGCAGAGTTTCCGGGGAAACCAGTTCCATGCGATCGTTAATCACGTTGTCGGTGATCACATCCCAGCAACGGCCCCAGCGCTTGTTCCAGCCCGGATACTTCTCCTCCAGCCAGTCACGCTCCTCCGGTGTCACCCCTGCCGCCGGGTTCCACCAGGCGGTTGTACGCCAGTACCAGACACCCATGTGATAGCCGTGGGGCAGCTCATCGATATCCTTGAGGAACAGATCCCAGTACCAGGGCTTATCCAGACCGAGATCGAGCAGTGCACGCTCGAACTGACCGATGATCCACTCGTACATGAACTCCTTGAACGACTGGTGGCGGTGCTCCAGCGGCGTGTAGTAATCCATGATCGGACCGGTCAGTACCGCGAACAGACGCCAGGCACGCCAGATCGCCATGTCGACCTTCTTCTGCGCTTCCTTCTTCTTGCCGTTCTCGATCAGCACCTGCAGCGCCGGCCCCCCCTGCTGCGCGTGGCGGGACTCATCGGTCTGTATGCTGGAGATCAGGTTGGCAAAGGTGTAGTCCCCGGCATCGGCCGCATCGGCCGCTAGACCGAGGAACTGCATGTTGGTGAAACCGGTTTCGAACGAGAAGGTCAGCATGATCGCGACGCTGATCGCATCGCGTCCGGTGATGATGTCGTCGAAGAAGTGCTTGGCAGCGATCGCGGCCCATTCGTTACTCTGGTAAGCGCGCCAGGCCCAGTCAAACTGACGGTCCTTCTTGCAGTACTCATGCGGGAAAAACAGTTGGATCTGGCCGTGACGCAGCTCGTCCATCATGCCGAACGCGGCCATGTTGCGGTTACCCGGCGCCTTTGAGAATCTTGCCATGCGCCCTTCACCCGTTACAGCTGCATACTCGCCAACGGCTATGGCACCGTAATGCGCTTTCAGGATGCTGATCCAACCCGGATCGGAATTTTCATAGATCTGTGCACGCTCAAGTGCGGCCTTTACGGAATAAGCACCGGCATCTTTTTCACGCTGAATACTGACATATTCCGGGTAGGAGGTTTTATAAGGCTCATCGTAGCTTTCCCATTTTTCCAGCGGGATGCCCATATGGCCGGACATCTGCTCAGGGAACAACTGCTCTTCGGTGACATAACTGGGGGTCCAGTTAGTCGCCCTGGTCAGTTCATACCAGTCTTTACGGGGATGCATCGCCATCTTGTTATTCTCCGTGCGGGTTGGGTTTAAAAGTTCTTGCTATAGGAGACCACGGCGTTGATCTGGCTGTGGCTTTGGTTCAACGTCTCGGTGCCTGCAAGGTAAGACGGCGTATCCAGGCTCTCTTTCAAGCCGAACGAAAGCGCCATACCCAGCCTCGACCCGCTGTCGAAGCGGTACTCACCACCAAGAGAGATATGTTCTTTCAGATAAGCTGGGATCACAGGCAGTATCAGGTTGTTGTCCTGTGCCTGCTGCGCATAGCTGTAGCCTGCGCGAAGTGTCAGCTTGTCGTTGTAGCGGTAAGCGGTGCCGATAGAGGCCACCGTAATATCCTGATACTGATGCGGGAGTACGATATCGATTCCACCAGCCGGGGAGCTGAAACCCACATTGATGTTCTCCATCACATCACTCCAGTAGGTGCGCTTGATATCGCCGGTCACCAGCCAACGGTCGTTGATCTGATGCGCAATCCCCAAAGTCAGACTGGCGGGCATCTCGAAGTCTTTAATGCGGATATCACCACGTAGCGGCAACACAGAACCGTCACTAGCGACACCTGTAAGCGTTGCCCTCCCCTCCAGGTCCCCCACCGAGGTCTCGAAGTTGTACATCGCGCCCAGAACGGTGCTGTCGCCCAGCTTATAGGTCAGGCCCAAACGCCCACCCAAACCGATCGCGTCGACACCGCCGCCAGTCGGAGTGTTACGGGTTAAGCTGAAGTGAGCGGCACCTCCAGGACCGACGAATCCGGCCAGCGGGGCCACCAGGCCACCTGAGAGATTACCTCCGGCAGCGAGTGCACCAACTTGGGAGGCAGGAAGAAGAAGTTCGAGATTAAGTGCAGTCCAGACCAGATCGAGGCTGCCGCCGACGGTCAGGTCCGGTGTCACCTCATAGCTGAAGCCGACGGGTGCACGCAGCACCAGCAGACGGCTGGAGTTTTCGAAGCTGGTTTGGGTCCACTGCTGTCCCATAGTTTTTGA